>Ga0209654_1001271_pt1 | contig 20562 bp, 19 predicted proteins | sample SaaInl1SG_22_DNA_FD_184646 | JGI IMG/M metagenome (GOLD analysis project Ga0209654, IMG submission 184646) | Marine microbial communities from expanding oxygen minimum zones in the Saanich Inlet - ESP_161SG_22_DNA (SPAdes) (version 2) | ecosystem: Environmental > Aquatic > Marine > Intertidal... | reverse complement strand
TAATCGTCAATTAAGGCTAGACCAGAACCAAGCCTTTCAGATATAAGCTGTTATTCATGATTGATAAGTCATCTAAAACTGTTGCTTCAACAGATACGAGCGCGGCCGTGGCACTCTCCAGCCGCCACCTCCTAGGCATTGAGGGCATGTCCCCTCTCGAAATCCGCGCTTTGTTAGATCGCGGCAACCATTTCGCCGATGCCATTCAAAACCAAGACAATGATTTTGCCGTGAGTGATGTTCTCAAAGGCAAGACCATCATTAATCTGTTTTATGAAAATTCGACCCGCACACGGGTGTCATTTGAATTGGCGGCAAAGCGGCTCGGTGCATCGGTGCTGAATATTGCAGTGGCTGGTTCCTCGGTCAAAAAGGGTGAAACCCTGCTTGATACAGCAACAACGCTTAATGCCATGCATCCCGATATTTTGGTGATCCGGCATAATTGCTCTGGTGCCGCCCAGCTATTAAGCCAGCATGTCGATGCCGCGGTGATTAATGCGGGTGATGGCCGCCATGAACATCCGACACAAGCTTTGCTCGATGCACTAACGATCCGGCGCCGTATGGGCCATATTGAGGGCCTAAAAATAACCATCTGCGGTGATATCGCAAATAGCCGCGTCGCCAGATCTAATATCCAGCTGTTGGCGTCATTGGGCGCAGAGGTTCGTTTGGTGTGTCCGGCGACACTCCTTCCGGCGGCGATTGACCAACTCGGTATTGATGTCTTTACCAATATGGAAGAAGGCATCTATGGGGCCGATATCGTGATGATGCTCCGGCTCCAGACAGAACGCATGGCCGGCACAGAAACCCCATCCCAGCGGGAATATTTCAACCTGTTCGGCCTCGATCAGGCAAAATTAATGCGGGCCGCACCTGAGGCGTTGATTATGCATCCAGGGCCAATGAACCGCGGTGTGGAAATCGACTCCGCCACCGCCGATGATGCCGATAAGAGCCTTATCCGTACACAGGTCGAAATGGGTGTTGCCGCACGGATGGCCTGTCTTGAGGCCATTGCCAGCGGTATCGATAAGTCGCGTCACGCCAAGGCAGGTAAGAGCGGAGGCGCATCATGATGGACACATTATTTACCAATGCCCGGTTGATTGATCCGTCACAAAACATCGACGGCATCGGCTATTTGGGAATAAAAGACGGGGTCATTGCGCTAATGGGTCTTGGCAAACCTTCGGCGAGTAACGAAGCGCATAAAGCCGATGAAATTATTGATTGCAAAGGCGCATGCCTCGCCCCCGGCATTGTTGATATGCGGGTACAGACTGCTGATCCGGGCAACGAGCATCTTGAAGATTTGGCGACATTGTTGCGGGCCGCCGCCGCAGCTGGCATTACCGGCCTTGCCTGTTTACCGAACACCCAGCCAGTCATTGACGATGCCAGCATGATTGACTCGCTTACCCTACGCGCCTCCCGCTTTGGTGGTCCGCGTCTTTATGTATATGGCGCCGCAACGAAGAACCTGAGCGGTTCTGAAATGGCCGAGATCGGGCTTATGAGTGAGGCTGGCGCTGTTGGTTTTTGTAATGGCGTTAGCACCATTGATAATAGCCTAGTAATGCGCCGCGCCCTCTCCTATTGCGGCATGCTCGACAAGGTGTTGATCCAGCATTGCGAGGATAGCGACCTTGCGGCTGGTGGTGAAATGAATGAGGGCGAGACCTCTACCCGCCTTGGTTTACTGGGTATTCCTGCCGCGGCCGAGGCGATTATCATTGATCGTGATTTGCATCTAGTGCGCCTTACCGGAGCGCGGTATCATGTTGCCCATATCACAACCAGAGCCGGCATTGACGCTGTGCGCCGTGCCAAGCGAGAGGGATTACCGGTAACGGCAGACACTGCCCCGCCATATTTCCTGTTAAACGAGATCGCCGTTAGCACTTATGACACCGCGTTCAAATTATCACCGCCCTTGCGCAGTGAAGACGATAGACACGCGGTAATCGAAGGTTTGGCAGACGGCACTATTGACGCCATCGCATCGGACCATGTCCCCGTAGACGGTGATGCCAAGGCGCAACCATTTGGTCCATCTCAACCAGGCGCATCTGGCATCGACACTCTATTTGCATTAACAATGGCGCTGGTCCAGCAAGAGCATATTTCATTGGTTCGTGCGTTTGAATTGCTGTCATTAGCACCAGCCTCTATCCTCGACATTCAGGGCGGAACTTTGGTTGCCGGATCGCCGGCTGATCTTATTATTTGTCGGCCTGATGTTGGCTGGATGATCCGCGGTGGCGATTTTGTCTCATCATCACGCTTTACCCCATTTGAAGGCACACCAGCCCAAGGCATGATTGACGCAACCTATGTTAACGGCGTCAAAATCTTTGAAAGATCAGCAAAATGATTGTCGATCCGATGTTTATCGGCGGGGTTATTTTGATCTCTTACTTAGCGGGTGCCATTCCGTTTGGCCTTGTTTTCACCCGCCTTGCTGGCAAGGGTGACATTCGCGCCATTGGTAGTGGCAATATCGGCACGACCAATGTTTTGCGCACAGGCAGTAAACCTCTTGCCGCTCTGACTTTGATTTTTGACGCTGGCAAGGGCGCGGTGATTATTTTGATCGCGGTGCATTTTGCATCGACCACCGACAATGCCGCTACAGGCGAGACCATCGCCTTGATAAGCGCAATTTCTGGCCTTAGCGCGGTAATCGGCCATTGCTTCCCCATTTGGTTAGGCTTTAAGGGCGGAAAGGGCGTTGCTACAGCGCTTGCAGTCTTTGCCACCTATGATTTGCGCTTGGGCGGCTTGTTCGTCGCTCTGTGGCTGTCTGTGGCGTTTATCTTCCGGTTTTCATCGCTTGCCGCCCTCACCGCCACGTTGGGCTGTGTCGCCGCGGCCTTTTTGCTTGGGCTTGATATGGCGATTGTGAGCGCGATGGTGGTGATCACCGGCATAATCTGGGCACGCCATCACGAGAATATCGGCCGATTGCTCGCTGGGACCGAGTCCAAGATTGGCAAAAAGTAATCAATTACTGCCCTATTAACCTAAGGTTAATAACTCGTCCTTATACCTATCCTTATGGATCACGCAGAAAAGCTGGCCACCTTAAGGCTTATTCGCACGCATAATATCGGACCAATGACGTTCTCTTTACTCATTCGCCGTTTTGGCAGTGCGTGTGATGCACTGGCCGCCGTCCCGGAATTATCAAAACGCGGTGGGCGCAAGATTACTCTTGCCGCAACATCTCTCGCCGAAGCGGAGATTGAAGCTAACACATCTGTCGGCGCACAGCTCATATTTAAGGGCGACGATGCATACCCGCCGCGTCTCGCCCAGTTCGACGACACCCCACCGGTTATATCTGTCTGTGGTAACACGCATCTGTTACACCGCCCGATGATTGCGATGGTTGGCGCCCGCAACGCCTCCATTAATGCCCAGAGGCATGGAGAGAAACTGGCCGAGGAGTTAACGGGTGAAGGATATGTGATCGTGTCTGGTCTTGCCCGCGGGATTGATACGGCCGCACATAACGGCGCATTGCAGGGCGGAACCGTTGCGGTGATCGCGGGCGGCATTGATGTCGTCTACCCGCCAGAAAACGAGGATTTGCAAAATGCCATTGCTCAAACCGGACTTTTGCTGGCGGAAATGCCGCCCGGCACCACCCCTACCCCGCGGCATTTTCCCATCCGCAATCGGATCATTGCCGGTATGGCTGTTGGTACAGTGGTTATTGAGGCGGCGGAACGCTCTGGTTCATTGATCACCGCACGAGAAGCCTCGGAGCGCGGCGGCGAGGTCATGGCCATTCCCGGATCACCGCTAGACCCACGCGCGGCTGGTTGTAATCATCTGATCCGCGAAGGTGCCACTCTGGTGCAAAACCATCTTGATATCATCGAGGCGCTTTCCAACGCGGTCGAGGTAAGGGCACCGGCACATCGCGAACCCGACGCGCATTTTGTCGCCAGCTCTGAACAGGACATTACTATTGCCCGCAATGCGATTCTATCTGGACTTGCCGCCGAGCCGATTGAAATCGATGAATTAACCCGCTGGTGCAAGGTTTCACCAGCCAGTGTCCATGCCGCAATTCTTGAGCTAGAGCTAGCCGGATTTTTACTTCGGCTTCACGGAAATCGCGTTTCAAAAATCCTGATTTGAAAAAAAATAATCGAGATTTTTTTGACAAAACCAAATTTTGGTACTATCGCAAGCGCTCCACCACAGTGAAAGGAAGCGCATGAAACTCGTCATTGTAGAGTCACCAGCCAAAGCCAAAACCATTAATCGGTACCTTGGCGATGACTTTAAGGTGCTTGCGTCTTTTGGCCATGTGTGTGACCTGCCGAGCAAGGATGGGTCCGTGCTTCCGGACGAAGATTTTGAGATGAAATGGCAAGTCTCTGACGGGTCAAAAAAGCATCTCAGTGAAATCCAGACTGCGCTGAAACAAGCAGATAAACTCATTCTGGCAACTGACCCCGACCGCGAGGGAGAGGCCATTAGCTGGCATGTACTGGAATTGCTCAAGGCGAAAAAGCTGATTGGTGACAAGCCGGTTGAGCGGGTGGTGTTCAACGAAGTCACAAAAACCGCTATCCTAAAGGCGATGGACCAGCCGCGCGACCTGGATGTCGAATTGATTGACGCCTACCGCGCCCGCCGCGCCCTCGATTATCTTGTCGGATTTTCTATCTCGCCCGTGCTGTGGCGCAAACTTCCCGGCTCTCGCTCTGCTGGCCGTGTGCAATCTGTTGCGCTTCGCCTGATTTGTGAGCGTGAAGCGGCAATCGAAGCCTTTAACAGCGAAGAATATTGGAGTGTGGAAGCCGAAATGGGCAAGGCCGACGGGCGTAACTTCACCGCTCGCCTGACGCATCTAGACGGTGAGAAGGTTGCCAAGCTAGACATCAAGACCGAAGCCGCCGCCCTCGCCGCTGTTGAGAAAATCAAAGCATCTGCGCTATTTGTGAAGAATATCGAGACAAAGCGTCAAAAACGTAATCCGTCTCCACCATTCACCACATCAACCATGCAGCAAGAAGCATCTCGCAAGCTTGGCTTCTCCGCCCAACGGACCATGCAAATTGCCCAAAGATTGTATGAAGGCATCAATATCGGCTCGGAGACTACCGGCCTCATTACCTATATGCGTACCGACGGTGTCCAGCTGGGCGGCGAGGCTATCGCGTCTGTGCGGGCCGATATCGGCACCCGTTATGGCAATCGCTATGTGCCTGACGCACCCCGCGTATACAAAACCAAAGCGGCAAATGCGCAAGAAGCCCACGAGGCCATTCGCCCGACCGAGATTAGCCGGGCTCCGGCACAAATGCGTGACTATCTCGACCATGACCAATTCCGGCTTTATGAGCTAATCTGGAAGCGCACAATCGCCAGCCAGATGCAATCAGCCGAACTCGACCAAACCGGTATCGACATTGGCAATGCCGAGGATAGCGTAATGTTACGCGCGTCAGGACAAGTCATTGTTTTTGATGGCTTCCTATCGGTATACAAAGAGAGCAAAGACGCCAAAGACGACCAGAGCGCGGATAAAGCCGCGGCTAAGGATGTCGGTGCAGGTGACGATGATAGCAAAAAGCTACTGCCCGAAGTATCGCGCACAGAGGCTTTGGCAACACGCAATGTCACCCCTGAACAGCATTTCACCCAGCCACCACCGCGTTTTACTGATGCAAGTCTGGTCAAGGCGATGGAAGAATTGGGCATTGGCCGCCCGTCGACCTATGCGTCGATCATTCAGGTTTTGCAAAACCGTAACTATGTGATCAAAGACAAGGGCCGTTTCACCCCTGAAGACCGGGGACGGCTGGTCTCAACATTCTTGATGAATTTCTTTGATCGTTATGTTGAGTATGACTTCACCGCAAAGCTAGAGGGCCAGCTTGATGAGGTTTCGGCCGGCACGCTCGACTGGAAAACCTTGTTGGCGAATTTCTGGCGCGACTTCAAAATTGCGATTGATGGCACTAAAGACCTGACGATCACCAATGTTCTTGATGTTCTTGACGAAGAGCTTGGCCCTCATTTCTTTAAGGCAGATGATGCTGGTGCCTTGATCCGCACCTGTCCAAATTGCGCGAATGGTAGGCTTGGCCTAAAACTGGGCAAATTTGGTGCCTTTGTTGGTTGTTCAAACTATCCAGAATGTAAATTCACCCGACAATTATCGAGTGATAATGATGATGCCGAGCAAGGCCCTGTAGGCGACAAAAACCTTGGTGACGATCCAAAAACCGGACTGCCGATTTATATGCGGCGCGGGCCTTATGGTCCTTATGTCCAGCTGGGTGATCCGGAAACCAAAAAGCCGAAACGTGCCTCCCTGCCAAAGGGATTGTCCGCCGCAGATATGGATCTAGAGCGCGCCATCGGCCTATTGGCATTGCCGCGCGATGTTGGCGCACATCCAGAGACTGGCGATATGATCCAAGCCGGACTTGGTCGTTTTGGTCCCTATCTTAAATATCAGGGCGGGTTCAGTAGCCTGCCGGCTGAAGATGATTTGCTCACCATCGGCATTAACCGGGCGGTCGATTTGTTGGCAGAAGCCGCAAAGAAAAAGGGCCGGCTTCTTGGCCAGCATCCTGACGGCGGTGATATCCATGTAAAGGCCGGTCGTTATGGTGCCTATGTCCAGCATGCGAAAACGCGCGCAACCTTACCGCGCGACACTGAAATTGCTGATGTCACATTGGAAATGGCGATTCCTCTGATTGCGGAAAAAGCGGCTAAATCTCCGGCCCCTAAAAAGAAGGCCGCAAAAAAGAAAACCACCGCTAAGAAGAAGACTGCCGCCAAGAAGAAGACTGCCGCCAAGAAAAAAGCTGCCCCAAAAAAGGCCGCGGCTAAAATGGCGACTATTGCAAAGAAAGAGGCCCAATAGTGTCAGATCCAGAGACCGAGCTTCCCAATAAAGAGCGTTCCAATACAGCGCTCCCAAGTGAAGAATTGGTCCTTGATTACATCAATAGTTGCGTGTCCCCACCGAGTGTTCGCGACATTGCCCGTGCGCTTAAATTACCACAAGAATTGCGGGCCCCACTTCGCCGAATGATCCGTCAAATGGCGGAAAACGGGACCATTGCGCGTCAAGAAGGCCGCCGTGTTGCCGCACCAGATCAATTGCCCGAAGTCACCGTTCTAGAGATCACCGGCTTTGACGATCAGGGTGATTGTATGGCGGTTGCGCCGTCAAACACCAAGGATGAAGCGCCAGAAATTCGCGTGCTATTGAGCAAAAAAGCAGGCCGCGCCCCAGCCATTGGCCAGAGTATTTTGGCGCGGTTGGCTAAAACGGGTCCCAATCACTATGAAGCGCGGATCATTCGGCTTCTTGATCGCCAGCAAAAGCGGATGTTCGGCGTGGTTACGAAAACCAGTAAGGGCTTTCGCCTCGCACCGGCCGAACGCGGCAAACGCGACTCGATAACCATTCAATCCAGCCCCGACACCTCCAAAAATTCCGGTGGTATCAATTGGCAAGATGGTGATCTTGTTGAAGCCGAGTTGATGCCATCGCGTGGTTATATGGGCAAAACCGCACGGGTTATCCGCACCCTTGGCCCCGCCGATGAGCGCGGTGCATTTAGTGCGCTGGCCCTTGCCGAATTTAACATCCGCCATAGCTTTCCCGATGACGTCATCGCCGAGGCAGACGCCTTAAAAGCGCCAAACGCAAAAGGCCGTGAGGATTTGCGGTCATTGTCATTAGTCACGATTGATGGTGCCGATGCGCGTGATTTTGACGATGCGGTATATGCCGAAACGCTCGATAATGGCGGTTGGCGTTTGCTCATCGCGATTGCGGATGTGTCGCATTATGTGCGCCCCGATAGCCCGCTTGATACAGAGGCCCGCCGCCGTGGTAACTCGGTCTATCTGCCCGATATGGTAGTGCCGATGCTGCCTGAGGCCATTTCCAATGATTTATGTTCATTGCGACCGCTTGAAGACCGCGCGGCGATGGTGGCCGAGGTGATTATCACCGCAGAGGGTAACAAGACCGAACACCGGATTTTCCGCGCGTTAATACGCTCGCATGCCCGCCTCACCTATGATCAGGTGCAATCGGTTTATGAAGGCACGCATGATGAGGATGATATTGGCGTTGGGCATGGTGTTCTTCATAATTTGTTCGCCGCATGGCGCGCGCTGGATATTGCCCGCCAAGAACGGGAACCCCTCGCCCTCAATATGAAAGAGCGGCGCGTGGTCATGGATGAGTCTGGCCAGGCCGTGGCGATTTCGCAAAGATCACAAAACGAGGCGCAACGTCTCATTGAAGATTTCATGATCACCGCTAATGTCGTCGCCGCCGAGATTTTGATTGCCGGCAAACGCCCGTGCGTATTTCGGGTGCATGACCAGCCTGATCCGAAAAAAGCTGATAGCCTCTATGACCTCGCCAAAACTGTTGGGGCTAATTTTACCAAGGGTCAGGTACTGCGGCCGCATCATTTTAACGCAATCTTGCGTCATGTGCGCGATAGTGACGATGAATTGATGGTCAATGAGGCGGTTTTGCGCAGTCAAGCCAAGGCAATTTATAGCATTGATAATATTGGCCATTTTGGCTTGTCCCTGCGCAATTACGCGCATTTCACATCACCGATCAGGCGGTATGCCGATTTATTGGTGCACCGTGCTCTGGTCGATAATTTCGCTACGACAAAGGCGCCAAAGGATGGTCTTAACGGCATGGCGGGCGAGAGCATTGCCGAGATTTGCCAGCATATTTCAGAGACCGAATCCAACGCCGCCGGTGCCGAGCGCCGCACGATTGACCGCTTTGCGGCATCGCTATTCAGTTCACGCGTGACCGACATTGTGGATGGCACGATTGCTGGGATCACCGGCTTTGGTGCGTTTGTACGGCTGGAAGATGGCACGGCAGATGGTTTCCTGCCGCTGTCAGGTTTGCCCGATGATTATTACAATCTGGATGCGGCTGGTCAGGTATTAACCGGACGGCATACGGGCTGGTCATTCACCACAGGCACAAAGCTAAAAGTACAAATTCTCGAAGTAACGCCAATTAGTGGCGGGATCCTTCTTGGCTGGGAGGAAGGCGGCATTCCGAATGACCGTTCATCGAACAGCCGCCGCAAACAATCGACGCCAAGTGCGGGCAAAGGACGCCATCACAAGTCCGCGCGCGGCAATAAGAAATCTGGTAAACGAAAAAGGCGCTGATCAGTGCTTGACAAAAGCCGCGTTATCCAGCAATTTGGCGCAGTTTTTGAGCGCCGTGTGGTGGCTTTGGGCAAACCCCAAGTGCAACCACGGACAACATCTCTCTAGGAGTTATAGCAATGGCAAAGCCAGCTACCCTTCAAATCCGGCTCGTTAGCACAGCCGACACCGGTTTTTTCTACGTCACTAAGAAAAACCCACGGACTAAGCCAGAAAAGCTGGAAGTCATGAAATATGACCCCCGCGCGCGCAAGCACGTGTTGTTCCGTGAAGCAAAAATCAAGTAAATCGATCCGGCGCATGAATGCGCTAGTCCTATGATTGGGATTTCGATTGATCAAAATAGAATACACACCGCCATTTTTTCAAATGGCGGTGATTTCGTTTGTGGCCAAGATTGCCCTGCCCCCAGTGATAGCTATCGCGATTGCCTTGTCGCCATCGCCGACCAAATCACCCAGATCACCTCATCACAACCAAATTCGGGGCCTATTGGCGTAGCAATTCCGGGCGTGGTGGCTAATGGCGTAATCACCCATTCGGTCATTCCCCATCTCAATGGCAAAACCCTCCACAGCGATCTGCAAGCCGCATTGGGCCGTGAGATCCACCTTGGCAACATTGGTGATTGCTTCACTTTGTTCGAGGCCCAAAAGGGAGTGGCCGCGGGAGCAATTGATAATGCGGGCGCCTTGAAAAATATGAGCCCCGTGAAAAATGTGTTCGGTATGGTCATAGATGCAAGCTGTCACGGCGGGCTGAGCGTTAATGGCACCCTGCTCAAAGGGCGCAACGGCATCACTGGTAATTGGGCGCATTTGCCACTTCCGGCGCCGGTTCCCTATGAATTAGAGGGGCAGGATTGCTGGTGTGGGCGCGTTGGGTGCCTTGAGACATTCTTATCATCATCTGGATTAGAGGATGATTACTTCAAAATCACCGAAAACCACCAAAGCGCGGCCCAGATCGCCGCCGCGGCACAGAATAACGATATTGTCGCCGAGAGTGCGCTACAGGTCCTAGAAGACCGTCTAGGACGCGCTACGGCGGCTATTATCAATATTATTGATCCAGATGTGATCGTGCTGGGCGGTATGGTGGGCGAACTTGACCGCCTGATCACTAACCTACCACGCAAATGGCCGGGCTATGTGATCACCAAAAAAACCCAGACAGAACTGGTCGCGACAGAAAACACCACGCGCGCTGTGCTATGCGGTGCCGCAATGTTACCGGCCCAAACCGAGAGCTAGCTACAACTAGCTAGCGTCACGTCTTCAACCTTGGTCAGATTGGCAATGATTGAAAAATCGCCATAATCTATTTCATAGGCACGGACCACACCGTTGCGCTGCATTGAAAAATTGATTTCATATTCAGGCTCAGAGGTCTGCGCCGAGGGTTTGAAATAGGCAATACGTACAGGCCAGTATCCATCTTTGGCTAGAATGCCGGTGTCATCGCCAAGGATATCGTCTGCGTTATCATTATGTGACTGCCATTTGCCAACCACAGTATTCGTTGTCATCAGCGCATCTTCCGGCTTTGCGCCGGTAAAAATGGTCGAGGCGAATATGGTTTCGCCATCATTTGCCGATTTCAAAATGGTCTCAAGATGGCGGATCGGAAAATATGTGTCATCCGGCAGAGTGATCTCGTCGCTTTGCGCTACCGAAAAAGCGGCCAATCCGTTGCCTGTTTCGTCTATCTGGGCGAATCCGGCAAATTCATTCTTCCCCAGAAACGTGCTGTTCTCGGTGATATCAAAGCTATATTTATCGCCGGACAGGGCTTCCCACGATTCAAAATGCGATAGCACTTGTTCGGTTGCGCCAGTCTCGCCAATGAATTCGAGGGCATAATCCTCGACCGAGCGCCACCCATCACAGACATGTTCCATGACAAATGCCGACCTGCCTTTGACGTCCACCACCGGAGAATTACTGAGCCGCGCGCCCATCGACATTTCGTAAAAGGCACGGTGCGAAACGATATTACTGGTCGCGGCAAAGCCTGCGACGCTATAGAGCATGGCGAATAACGCAATCGCGCCGGCAATTAACTGGAGCGAATAATGGCGCCCCTGCTCCGGCGTTTGAGACGAACCATCAGACAGACGCTTAACCTGTGCCGCATTTCTGCGAGAATTGTTAATCATTTTATAATCCAAACAAGAGAATGGCGGACATTACCTATCTGACATGGAGGCCGTGACTTGGCATTTCAATAGGTTTGCCTTTCGGATAAGCGGTTTTTACTCTATATCTGCCTCACCACATTAAATATGGAACAGGCAATGTCAAAGCAGCGCACCGAGACAAATAACGACAGTATCTCCGCAGATGGGATCAAACCTATCGTCACAACAGAAGCGCTGATTGCCGTTGTCGAGCGGTTTCGTAGTGCCAGTTTCCTCGCCGTTGATACCGAATTCATGCGTGAGCGCACTTATTACCCGCAATTATGCCTGATCCAGATTAGTGATGGTGAGCTGGCCGTTGGCATTGATCCATTGGCCGATGGTATCGACATCTCGCCGCTATGGGAATTGATGCGCGACCCGGCCATCGTCAAAGTCTTTCACGCCGCCCATCAGGATATGGAAATATTCCTACATTTGATGGGCGATTTGCCTGCCCCGATCTATGATAGCCAGATTGGCGCGATGGTGATGGGACAGGGTGATCAGGTGGGCTATGACCGGCTAGTCAAGGCGATGCTGGACCATGATATCGACAAAACCTCGCGGTTTACCGATTGGTCAAAGCGCCCTCTTACCGACCGACAAATGAGCTATGCGCTCGATGATGTTATTTATCTAGCAAAGATCTATCCGATGATGATCGCCAAGCTAGAGACAAAAAACCGGACCGAATGGTTGGCCGAGGAAAATGCCAAGCTCGCCGATATAAACACCTATCGCACCCTGCCCGAGGATGCGTGGAAACGGATTAAAATCCGCCATATGAAGCCGGCACCTTTATTGCGGCTAATCCATCTAGCGGCATGGCGTGAACAGGAATCGCAACAGCGCGACATCCCGCGCAACCGTATTCTGCGTGATGAAACATTGATTGATCTGGCGGGAACAAACCCTAGAAAGATTGCTGATTTCGGCAAAATCAGGAATTTTCCGGGCGGTAAAGAAGGCAAGCTAACGACCCCGATCCTGCGGGTTCTTGAACAGGTAGCGGCCCTGCCTGATAGCGCCTTGCCCGAAACCCAACCCCGCCAGCTACCAAAGCGGCCACCAGTTGCGGTGATGGAATTGTTACGGGTTTTGCTAAAACATATCACCGACGAACATGGTGTTGCGCCGCGTTTGATTGCCTCGGCCGATGATCTTGAACGCCTCGCGCTTGACGATGATGCCCCGATCAAGGCAATGAGCGGCTGGCGCCGTGATCTGTTTGGCGAACCGGCGCTGAAATTGAAAAACGGCAAGATCGCTCTTGCCGTTGATCAACGCCAGATTAAATTAATCGAGCTATAGGCTAGCCACCCGCAATTACAGGGTGCTGTTAAAATTGCCACCATCGATGAGGATATTCTGGCCGGTTAGATAGCCAGAATGCGCACTGCACATCCACGCACAGGCAAAACCAAATTCGTTAATTTCACCGAGACGTTTGCTTGGGTTGCGGGCTTCGAAAATGGCCCGCATCTCGGCTTGGCTCTTGCCCTCTGCCTTGGCCGAATTGGCAATCAAGGTTTCGATACGATCGGTGTTAAATTGGCCCGGCAACAGCCCGTTCACCGTCACATTATGCGATGCCACCTGCCGTGCCAAACCCGCACAAAAGCCGGTAAGCGCCGCACGCGCTCCATTGGAGAGGCCAAGTGCCGGGATTGGTGACTTAACCGAATTTGAGGTGATATTTACAATCCTGCCGAATTTATTCTCGATCATCGGGTCGATTACAGCTTTGATCAGCTCAAACGCCGCCAGCATGTTCGCATCGAGTGCCGCCAGCCAATTGTCACGTTTCCAATCACGAAAATCACCCGGAGGTGGCCCACCGGCATTATTGATTAGAATATCCACATGGCCCGCAGCCGCCAGAACCGCCGCGCGGCCTTCTTCGGTGGTGATATCACACACAACTTCCTCGACTTCGACACCGTGCTCGGCGCGAATAGCGGCGGCAGAGGCGGCAAGGGTTTCGGCGGTGCGCCCACACATAACCAGATTAACACCAACACCGGCAAGCGCATTAGCACAGCCAAGGCCAAGTCCACGGCTAGAGGCACACACAATCGCCTTGCGGCCAGAAATTCCAAAATCAAGCATCGTAACTAATCACTTTCCGTCTCTTGTGCTAACACCTCACGCGCCAGTCCCAAACTGACATGCTTCTTATCTGCAAGAGCTTTTTTATCAATTTTTTCAACAAATTGCCGAACAGCATCAAACGACCGATCTATCCGAGCCACTACATATTGCCGGACAGTATCAGGGACCGCAAGCTGGCGATCAACAAAATGCTTATCTAGCAACGCCCCCAACAACAGATCATCCGGATTGTCGATGCTGGCGAGGGTTATCGCCCGCATCCGAGAGCGCAAATCCGCCAGTGACCACTCCATTTGTGATACTGGCATACGGCTTAACATCAACACTGAACCGTTCCGGTCCTTGATCCGTGTCAGCAACAAAAACAGGGCCTCTTCGTCCCAATCGGCCCCCGGCATAATGTTATCCAGCAAGAAATGCGCGTCATCACCCAGATCCGCAAGCCCGTCAGGGCTCAAACCATCCAGATAATGCGCGCCAGATTGTGCCTGCCACACCGCGCCCAGATGCGACTTTCCCGCGCCCACAGCGCCGGTGATGTTGAGGCCGCATATCTGGCCCGGCCAATTGGGCCATGTCTCTACGGCGCGCATCGCCAGATCGTTGCAACTGCTGACGATAAATTCATCCCAGCCCTCAGCACGGCGAAATTCAAGATCAAGTGGTAGCTGTTCCATTGCCCGATCCTAATCCAGCGTCACAAGGCGTAGGATATTGTCGCCATCTTGCGGTATAGCCACATTCAACCCATGACTGGCAAGGGCATTTTGCAGAGCCGCCACAGAGCCAGAAAGGCTAATAGTAACAAGTGCTTGATCAACTTTAAGAATACGAATTTTATAGCTATTGATCACCGCTATATCATCCAGAACAGCCAAGCGTTCAGACCATTGCGACAATGACGATAACGGTATCTGGAGGGTTACATCCAGTGTCTCCATCCCCGAAATGAGGTTGGCCGCATGCCAGCCTGCTTCGACTTCTTGGATGATTTTATCCCGCGCTTTGCCAAGCTGGAGTGATAGATCATCCTCGATCGGCACATTCACCATCCGCCCCAATTGGGTTAGACCCTTGCCTTGGTTCGATAATAATTGCCCGCTGACCGTTAACACCCGTTTGGCGCCCTGATAATCAAGCTGGGCTATCACCAGCAAAACCTGCTTGGCCTTGGCAATCTTGGCCGCGCGGGTCAGCGTGTCGGGATCGGCAATCGCCAAATCTTCTGCCCGCAGATTGCGTTCGTTGGTGATGGTTGGCGCCAATAGGGTAAATGAAACAAGACCGGTGGCCGATGCAACCGCGTCACGCCAGCCAGTTAGCCATTCGTTATCTTGGCGCCATGCCCGCGCACCTTCTGGGGCCTGCCATACCGGTAAAACCAAAATCTCGGGGCTTGGCAATTCGGCCCATTGCAATCCGGCTTTCTTGAGCGCCGCGCGCAATCGGCGGGCATCAAAACAGAAATCCAACAACGCGATATAGCGACCTTCCAGTGAGTTTTCTTCGGCAATGTAGACAAAATCGGTGAATTCATCGAGATCATGTGATGCAATGAAATCACGCGCTTGGGCCTCGTCATGGAGCAACCGATTAAGTACCACAGCGAATCCGGTTTCGGCCGCCGCCCGCACCCCCATCGTTTGGGCCTCAGTAGCAGTGGCCGCGCGCTGATCAATGCTGATATTCTGCACACCAAATTGCGGCGTGCTACAGACCTCACGGGCGGCTAGAGGCGGCGCCAATATCACCATAACGCACAGCATCCCGCCCAAAACCGGGCTAGCGAAAACACCTCTAAATGCCGATCTTGGCAAAACGGGTAATCGGTTTTTCACTCCAGTGACAATTTCCCGAAAGATTAGTGCTGTACGCATGGTTACAAAGCCTTATGATGACGTTCACAGATTAACTATAGCACTACCGTAGGACGACGCCAGCATGTCTGACAAACAAACGACATCTTCATCATTAACTTACCGGGATGCAGGGGTCGATATCGATGCTGGCGACGCGTTGATTGGGGATATTGCGCCACATGCAAAACGCACTCGTCGGGCCGGTGCGGATGCCTCTTTAGGTGGCTTTGGCGGGTTGTTTGATCCCCGCGCCGCTGGCTTTACCGATCCAATTTTAGTTGCCGCAACCGATGGTGTTGGTACCAAGCTAGAGCTTGCTAAAACCCTTAATAAACACCGCGGCCTTGGCATTGATCTGGTTGCGATGTGCGCAAATGATATCTTAGCACAAGGCGCTATGCCACTATTTTTTCTTGATTATTTTGCCACAGGAAAACTAGAGCCCCATGTCGCCACCGAGGTTATCGCCGGTATAGCGGATGGCTGTGTGATTAGCGATTGCGCGTTGATTGGCGGGGAAACCGCCGAGATGCCGGGCGTGTATCCCCCCGGCGGTTATGATTTGGCCGGATTTTGTGTTGGCGCGGCGGAACGGGGCAGCTTGCTTGTTCCGGGCCAGCCAAAACAAGGCGATATCGCCATCGCACTGCCCTCTTCCGGCGTCCATTCAAACGGCTATTCTTTGGTCCGCAAAATCATTGAAGTGACTGGCGCTGATCTTCACGCTCCGGCAAATTTTGGCGGCGATGACAACCAGACGTTGGGGGATGCGTTAATCGAGCCAACACGGCTCTATCAAAAACCCGCAAAAATCGCGCTAGAGTCTGGCGGGGTTAGCGGCATTGTGCATGTTACTGGTGGTGGTTTGATCGAAAACCCACCACGTGTCTATGATGCTGATCTCGCCTTTGAGATGGATTGTGCCGCCGCGCCATTGCCACCTCTGTTCAAATGGCTACGTAATGGCGGTAATATAGAACCGCTGGAAATGGCGCGAACATTCAATTGTGGTATCGGCATGCTAATCTTTGTCGCCCCCGATAATGCCGAGACTGTTCTCACCGCTCTTCGCGCCGGCGACGAACCGGCCGAGCCAGACGCCTTTATCGCCGGATCATTGACCGCACGCGGTGATGGCCCAGCCGTAATGCTCCATAATCTTGATCATTGGGGCGCATAGTGGTGGTAAGGTTCGTCTGATGCGGATTGCCATTCTGATTTCTGGACGCGGTTCCAATATGCTGTGCCTTGCCGATTTCATTGCCGCGCAAGCCTTACCGGTCGAAATTGCTTTGGTGGCAAGCAATAAACCATGCGCCGGCATCGACAACGCGAACCAACGCGGCCTGTCTACTGCGGTTTTTGAACGTAAGGCATATGGCGACAAAGCCAGTCAGGAACAGGCACTTGGCGATGCAATTGCCGCCGCCAATGTCGATTTTATTCTGTTGGCTGGCTATATGGCGATATTGGGTGCTGATTTCGTCGATCGATTTGCCAATAAAACAATCAATATACACCCCTCTCTTTTGCCCGATTTCAAGGGGCTGGATACACATGAACGCGCCCTCGCCGCCGGGGTAACGCATCACGGCGTCAGCATTCATCTGGTTACCGCGGCGCTGGATGACGGGCCAATACTGGCACAGGCGGCTTTGCCCATTGCACAGGACGATACTAGCGACAGCCTTGCTGGCCGTGTTCTGACCCTCGAACATGCCCTCTATCCATTTGTTCTTGCGGCATTATCCCAGGGGAATTTGATAATCGATGGTGACGCGGTGCATTGGCGTGATGGGCCAGAATTTCTGGCGCAAATGCCGGACGATATGGCGCAAAAGCTGCTTTCCACAATAATCTGGCCAGCTTAACCTTTGCACAAATGTTTACATCTATTTTTACATCAGTATTTAGGGTGCATATTTTTTAGAAACCGAATAGCCGGACAAGGATTGATTTTGATCTCACATTCGGCGATAAAAGGGCCAGATTTGACGCAAGGGGCCCTATACGGCCACCGAATTAGAGGACAAAAACATGGATACCAGCAATTTTGACAAGCAAGCCCATCAGCATCTGTCAATTTATCACTCAGTCATGAACGGCGCCAAAATCGTTGGTGGCTTGGTTATCCTGACGTTGATTGTGATGGCAATCACTCTGCTCTAGACTCCGTCTGCTTTAGACAGGATCCTCATCCCCAGCGGATGAAAATACAGATTTAGACAAAGCAAAAGGCGGGAATTACCCCGCCTTTTTTGTTTGTTATCACGCTATATAACCGCTGTGCGATTATCCGGTAATTACCCTGTGATTTCGCTACCTGCAAAGAAATAGGCGATTTCGATCTCGGCATTCTCTGGGCTGTCAGAACCGTGCACTGAATTGGCTTCGATTGATTCTGCAAAATCCTTACGGATTGTGCCGTCTGCGGCTTCAGCTGGGTTAGTTGCGCCCATTGTTTCGCGGTTAAGAGCAATCGCGTTTTCACCCTCAAGCACCTGTAGAACAACGGGACCAGATGTCATGAATGCCACTAGATCGCCATAAAACGGGCGCTCTGCATGAACAGCGTAGAATGCTTCGGCTTCGGCTTTGCTCAATTGCTTGCGCTTTTGGGCAACGATGCGCAGACCAGCACCCTCGAGGCGCGCATTGATCGCACCTGTCAGATTGCGGCGGGTGGCGTCGGGCTTGATGATAGAAAAGGTTCTTTGAAGAGCCATGATACTTCCTTTTTACGTTAAGATCTTAAGCCAGATATAGTCTGGCTCATATCAGCTGGTGAATGATTGTCATTCGGGACTAGATGTCGTTTGGCGGAGATTGATCAATCGGGCCGCCTCCCGCAATTCTGTTAAAACAGGTGTCTGGCAAATACATATTTGCAAAACCAGATCAGATGCCGCCTTCATAGGCAAAACTGCCTCACTTAACAAGCGCAAAATCAAGCGGCGGCGTCTATGCCTTTTTCTGCCACCGGCCGTCATCATCTTGACCGAAATAGCTAGCGGAAACACCCGCCATGGCGCTGATCTGTTTCCATTGGACACGGGCTTGCTCTACCTGCGCGTCTGAGCCACCATCAAACAGGATAAAGGCACGTTCCACCGCATCCCATTTTGACGGCATAACCCCATGCGTTAGAAACAAGAACGGGGCTTTAATCGGGTTAGTATCTGGATCCGTTGAAATCCAAACTTTCGCCCGATCCGCGCCCGCACCATCATCGATTCCATGCGGCAACCATGAATCGTCCTCATAGCTCCATAGCAAATCATCAAGCCCCGACGCGACTGGCTTTGGGCATAAGATCAAGCCCGTTTTCCCAGCCGCGAGGGTCTTTTTCAACAGCATGATGAGCGCTGTTTCCAGCGGTGATTGTGTTAGATGGTAGAAATCAATCTGCGTCATCACTAGACGACAAGCTTGCATCGCTCCAATCATCGATAAGTCGGTTGATCAACCGAACCCCATAGCCAGTGCCGCCCTTTGGCACAGTTGGCATCGGTTTATCGGACCATGCCTTGCCGGCAATATCCAGATGCGCCCACGGGGTATCGGTCACAAACCGCTCTAGGAAACAGGCGGCGGTAATCGAACCACCATAAGGCCCGCCAATATTTTTCATATCGGCAATATGCGATTTTAGCATCTTGTTATAGGTCTCGCCCATCGGCATCCGCCAAACAGGCTCGCCAGTGGCACTGCCAGCCGATGATAGCTGGCTGGACAGATCATCCGAATTAGAGAACATACCACCATATTCCTTACCCAGAGCCACCAGAATAGCACCAGTAAGGGTCGCCAAATTAACCATCGCCTTTGGTTTGAACTTGGTTTCGGTATAATGCAATGCATCAGCCAGCACGAGGCGTCCTTCGGCATCGGTATTGATCACCTCGATGGTTTTGCCGGACATCGCCGTTACCACATCACCGGGGCGCTGGGCGTTGCCATCAGGCATGTTTTCCACCAAACCGATCACACCGACGACGTTCTTCGTCAATTTACGACCAGCCACAGCGCACATCGCGCCCGTAACCGCCGCCGCGCCGCCCATATCCCATTTCATGTCTTCCATGCCTTTAGGGGGCTTTAGCGAGATACCACCAGTATCGAATGTCACGCCCTTGCCAACAAGCGCTATCGGCGCTTCATCGCCGCCACCGCGCCAGTTCATAACCACCATGCGAGATTCGCGGCGACTACCCTGTCCAACACCAAGCAATGCGCCCATGCCGAGCTTTTCCATCGCGGGTTCGTCCAGTATTTCGATCTCCAGCCCCAAATCAGCCAACGCCGCACAGCGATCAGCAAATGCCACCGGATATAGCTTGTTGGCCGGTTCAAACACCAGATCGCGGGCCATAGTGACACCGGCAACCAATGCATCGCGATCAGTCATCAGCGGATCATCATCACCCAATGCCGCGGCTTGAACCTGAATAGTCACCGAATTCTCGGCGCTGTCGCTCTCAGTGAAATATTGCTCAAAGTGATAACCCGCTAGCTTTGCACCAAAGACAATGTCCGCCATGATCTCTGGATCAAGGTTATGTTCTGGCATAAAGGCGCGCTTTTGCACGCCGGCGCCTACGGCTTGGAAAATCTTACCACCGATATCCTCAGCTTTGCGGCCCGCCTTAAGGCCCTTACCGGCCTCACCTGTGCCAACAAGGATATAACAGCCCGTTTCACAGTAAATCGTCTGGATTTTTCCGGCATCACCCTTGAATTGGGCGGTCGCCATAGCGGCGATAACCGCAGCCGCGGTATCCCGCTCTAAATGCGGCAATAGCTCGGCATTAGCACCAATGAGGCAGATCGTTGCAAAATCACCCTTTGGGGCGTCATTTACGAATGAAAACTGTAATTTCGTAGCCATAGAATACCTTAAATCCTTTTAGTGGTTAGACCCTTGCTTGATAAAACAACCAGACCAATCACCTGTCAAATTGCATATCAAACCATGATCGTCTGAGTATCTCTTTGCAAAACGCTTTCGCCAACCGACAGACCGCGCCGCCTTTAGGCTAGCATAGCAAAGTAAATTTGCCGATGATTGCCCTCATTAGTTTTGCGTTTCACAAGACTGATGTGTTATCTAACACCCTGAACTTCAATGGAACACCCATGCAATTTGACCGATATATTTTCTGGCAGCTAATTCGCACGACCTTTGCGGTGACC
>Ga0209654_1001270_pt1 | contig 20566 bp, 15 predicted proteins | sample SaaInl1SG_22_DNA_FD_184646 | JGI IMG/M metagenome (GOLD analysis project Ga0209654, IMG submission 184646) | Marine microbial communities from expanding oxygen minimum zones in the Saanich Inlet - ESP_161SG_22_DNA (SPAdes) (version 2) | ecosystem: Environmental > Aquatic > Marine > Intertidal... | reverse complement strand
TCGACTGTTAACCTCGAGATAAACGATTGGGTCGAAAAATCTAGCGTCAGTACGCCCTCACTGACACGCGCCTGACTGGCTAGCCCATCCGCCGTATACGAAGCTTCAGCCGCGGTTAATCCGAGCGCCACCGAGGCCCGAGCTGGAGCCAGTGGTCCGGCATGCGAGGGATCACGAAATAAACCATAAACCGCGTTGCTCACCGTTGGATCAAACTGACCAATCAAAGAGGTTGCAGGCTTCGACCAAGTATCGCCAGTCGGCACACTAAACCAATGACCCCAAACCAAGGCGCCGCTCTGCACCAATAAATCATCGTCGGTATCCACAAACGGAATGGGATCAGCATTCAATGGCATCACTTGCTGATCCGCAGTAATCCGATTCGCGAGCACCACGTCATCAGACTCAACCACAGCCGTGGCTTTCACCATTTCAGGTCGACTGCTCGATCTATCAGAGCGCTGTCCATTCAGTCTCAGCTGAATGATCTCGGGCATCGATGCACCCGCTCTGAGACTCATAATTTCTTTGGTTCCCGCAGCAAGGCTCACGGCACTCTGCGTCGAACATGGCCCCAAACCATTGACTAAGCATCCCGAGGCAAAGGGGGCCATGACCACCTCACCTGAATGCACTTCGACCTGAGTTTCGCCCTCCAGTGAGTGAGTCGTAAAATCCGTACCACGAATACCGATTGCGGCGATTGGGGTATTCAGACGGAAACTCTTTCGTGAACGTTTCAACCCCTCTCCGCTAAGCGTTCTGACAGAGCCATTTATGAGCTCAAGCTTAAAGGATGAGACATCTAGGCCCTCCTGCTCAAAGGCAATAATAGTCAGCTCACTGTTAGGCCTGACACTCACCAATGTCCCATCATTAAATCGTAAGTGCGCATGAGACCCGGGACCCGTGATCACTCGACTACCCGGCTGCACCTCACCGCCCTTGACCAAGGCGCTACTTGTCCGATCCATAACCACAGAGGGAGTACCAATCACCATGGTGGCAATACCAACGGATTCTGCCCGAAGCGTATTGGCTAACAGCAACGCCAGCACTACAATCGCAACACGCATGATTCCCACTCTCCTTGGCGCTGTTTGACGCCGTTAAAACATGTTTCAATGCTGATTATGCAAGAGTTTACACAAACAATTTGTGCCTGGCGTCACAGTTTTCAGAGACTGATCACGAATGGCCATTGATCCTTCGGTCTTAGAAGAGATTCCAATTCTTGCGCCACTCGGGCGGCCAGAGATACAACGAGTGGCCTCTGTCTCACGGCACACGACTGTATCCAAGCGGCAGCTTGTGATCGAAAAGCATAGCGACGTGCAGGGCCTGTGGATTCTGCTAGCTGGCCGTCTACAGGGTATCGACTATACGATCGATGGACGTGAAGTCGGTTTATATTTCATCACGCCAGGCCAATTCTTCGGTGAATTATCCCTTATTGACCAGCAGCCCCACCCGGAACACATCATTGCAACAGCCTCGTCCGAGTTACTTTTAATTCCTCGGACCATCTACAACGATTTGGTCAGGATTCACCCAGAAATCGCGACCACGATCGCAACGACATTGGCGATCCGAATTCGAGGGTTGATCCGGCAACGAACGCTCCTCACACTCGCGACACCAATGCAACGCCTCGCCGCTCAGTTAATTGATCTCGCCATCGCGCAGGGCGACCATATTGAAATTGATTTCGTACCAACACACCAGGAACTCGCGATGATGATTAACGCGAGCCGCGAGACGGTTACTCGGGCATTCCGGACCCTGCAAACTAGCGGACTAGTGAAGCGCGATGGCAATAAGCTGATTTTGAATAACGAGCGGGCGTTAGAGCAACTCGCGCGCGGCGGCCCATCAGCCTAAAGAACCTCGACTACATTCCGCACAAGCGATGAATCGTATTGACGCGTGGTATCGCGCAACAAGGCGAGAACCGTCAACATGACACTCATAATCCACCCCAGCACCAATCATCACTTCCTCGACGCAAGTGGGCTTCGTGACGACACAAATCATTTACCATCCGCCGACAGGTCAGCGCGCCACGAGACCCACCTGGATCACCGCCCGGTATGTTATCCGAAAGGAATGTAACCAATGCCCGTCTCTGCAATTAACTGCAGATCTATCTGGTCCTCAATCAGAGGAAGCGACGCAGCCAGAGTGAGCAATTCAGCACGCGTCTGACTTCCAGAGTCGATCTGACCTGAAAGTGTTGTTTGAAGGAGTGGGTCGGGAGCAAATCCCATCACGTTTTCGTACACATGGCTGACCCAGTCCGAGCTGGTCGAGGAACCGATGTAAGTCTCAATGTATCCACCATCAGCAACTAACTGACTAACACCCTCCATCGTCCAACCCGACTCAAACAAAGATAATCCGGCGGCGAAATATCCAGTGCCTGGATTCTGAGGTGACTCAAAATCGTTCACGACCGAGGACCCAAAGGCTGTCCCGATGAGAGTCACAGCCAGATATCCCGACGATCCAGGTGAAAAATCTGTATGCAGCTGAGCAGTCTCCGCTTGCCCTTGCCCTTCGACGTCAGCGTTTTCAGCCTCTGCGACGACAGCAACGTCACTGTGTTGATCTGCGTTAACAATCAAGCCATAGCCGTTGCCGCCGATGCCGTCCACCCCATAAAGCCACTCAAGCGCCAGAAGATCGACTGATTGAAATTCTGTCTGGGGGCCGCTATCGGGATTATATGACATCAGAGTATAGGCTGTGCTGTCCAAGGCGGAATCAAGAGGGCTCGCTTCATGCGGGTGATTTAATCCCAAGGCATGGCCCAGTTCGTGAAGCAAGGTCTCATAGCCATAGCCTCCGGGCGTCAGATCCAGCACATCGTTCTCTGGTGTTGAATCAAGATACAAGTACTGCCTAACCTCAATGCTACCAATCTCCCCTGTCCCACCATGCATCACGTAGGAATATTCCCCGTAACAAATGCCGGTTGTGTTGGGATCAGATAAGTCGGTATACGCAAAAACGAGGTCGGCTTGTTCGGGAGAAGAGACCTCCACATGATTCAGGCCCGTGATCTGATCGATATACCTCAGCGCAATGCGAGCATCGGCCTGTTGTTGCTGGTTAAACCCGGTCTGCTCAACATTAGAATCATATTGTTCCCACGCCGGATCGTCATTTGGATCGAGGGAAAACGAGTAATATACGGGACGCTGAAGCTCACTATCCGGATCAAAATGCCAATTCCAATTAGGCATTCCACCGAGTTCATAGACCAGCCCGTCAATGATCGGATCCCCAGACCGCAGTCCAGTACGAAGGGACTGCTCTGATTCAAACGTATAAATATCTTGCATCCGTAGTGGCCTTCATCAAACACGCATTCCCGTCAGCTAGGCTCAGCCTAACCGAATTCGATTGTTGATCAATACAGCCCGATCACAAAACACAAGGATAGAATCATTGTTTCTAATCGACTCTCTCGCCTCAGACCCAGAGCTCGCAGTCGGATCAGGCGAGAAAACCATGACTGACGACGCACTCGGATCAAGTCATGAATCATCTCTCGAGTCTCAGGCAGAAAAAGATCACTCAGACCCTCCAAGACAACTAAATGAGCATCCACCTGGCTTCTAAAAGATCCGCCTAGAATCATCGAGCATCGTCTGAGGCGTGCGCCTAGTGATCGATTCTCCCCGAGGATATTTGCCGAATGCTGTCGGTAATCGACTCGTGGCTCTGTGGAAAATACAACATCGAAACCGGCACCGCAGAACAATTGATATATGATCCAATCATGACTAAGACCATTCGGAAGTGTTCCTTGTAAGAACGTATTCTTTAGCCAACTAATGGCGGCACGATTAAACACAAAGGTGTTCCCTCCCGCTAAACTTTGGCACATCGCATTTTCAAAACGAATCTGCTTACCGAGCCTGGGAGACAGACGGACAAAATTACCATCCTCATCAATCCAACGCGTTCGACAACAGAAAAATGCTGGGCCAGAAAAGTCAGACAGCCTCTTTCGCGCAAATTCCAAGTGATCGGGATGCCAAATATCATCCTGATCAGACCATGCCAACCATTCGTACTGATTCAAGCCTTCGACTTTAAATGCCGATAAAAAATTCGACGCAAATCCCTGACGCGGTCCGTCAACTACACGAAAGGAGTGACTTTGGGGTTGCAGGCGCTTGACGATTGCGATCGTTTGATCAGTCGAACCATCGTCACTGACGATGATATCCACCGGCATTTGCTGTCGGAGAATCGACTCCAACTGTGCCTCGATGAAGCGCTCACCATTATGAGCACCTAGGAATACCAGTGTTTTGCTCATCAGTCCCCAACAAACGTCGATGCTACTTGATAAATCTGTCAGATAACGAGTCAATTACCTCAGACGTCAATCGGTTATTGACCTGTCCAATTTGCGCGACTCCTAATAATGATTCTAGCCATCGAGAAGTCAGCCGAGATTCAGCTTCGATCAGCCGTTCAATCGCAACCAGACTATCACCGACAGTCCCCACACCTAATTCAAAACCTCGATCAGCAGCAGTTAACAGTTTTTCTGCCGATTGATACTCAGCATAAGCTGCGTTCCATGCTTCTCTGTACCTCTGAATATCAAGAGAAGCGGAGCGTTGCAGCCTCTCTACATCGCGCTGGGCCTGTCGAAACGCAAGATCAGCGTCTCGTATCGACAACTGCGCCTCCCGAATAGTCAGATCCCGTTCGCCAGAGTCATAAAGATCCCAGGTCATCGTTATCTGTGCCGAGGATGACTCGACTGGAAATGTTTCCGATTCACTTGCGCCAATATTTGTACGCCGTAATTCCAAGGTCGCGTCAATGCGAGGCATCCGCTGACCCTCTGCTTGCTTTAACGAAAGCCGCGCCGCAGCGCGTTGCGAAACCGCCTGATCGATCAACGGATGAGATTCATCTCTCGAATCGACAGCAGTCAAAATTTCAGCGTCTAGCGGCCATTCTTTAATCACGAGAGAAGCTCGATTAATTGACGTCTCAATCTCGTAACCAATCAAACTTTCAAGAGAAGATTGCGCAGTGACCGCTAACGCTTGAGCACGAGCCAGCTCAGCTTTGACCCTATCGCGTTCATTTTCTACAATTAAAACCTGCGTTACACTAAGTCTTTGCTTACCAAATAGGCTTTTAGCTTGGTCGTATCGCTTGCCGACCGCTTCAAGTCGTCGCTGCAGCAACTGCTGTCTTACGTTCCCCTCAAGCCACTGGGCGTAGAAAGAAACTAACTCGAATCTACGCTTTTGAAGCTCGCCTTTTGCCGCTGCTTCACGCTGTTTTACGATCGCATTGAGCCTATCTGGCTCAATCGAAAGTGGCTTATTAAACATGGATTGAGAAGCAATAAGCGAGTACTCTTCGCCCCGATATCGTTCTTCCGCGCCATATTGCTCGCGCGAAGTTCGTGATGTCGCGAGCGTAACCGAAATTTTTGGGGACAATTCTGAAACGGCTCTCTCCTGCCGAGTCTTGGCAATCATCGTACCAACTTCGCTTCTTAAGATATCAGGATCATTTTTGATAAGGTCTGAGTGAGCTTCACTCAAACTCAGGGCAAAACTGCCATTAGCGAGGAACGCTGAGACAAGAGAAAGTACTGCAGATAATTTAATCCTCGATAAGCGCACGCGACATCCCCTGAGCTATGGGCTTCGTAATATATTGCCACAATGATCGCTCAGCAGTTTGGATTAGAACCACAACTGGAAGGCCTGGCATTAAAGATTGACCGGACATCTTTTGCAATTCGTCCTCAGGTATTGTCAATCTAGTTTGATAGTAATTAAACCCCGTTCTGTCAACTAAAGCATCAGCCGAAATCTTTTCAACTTTTGCCTTGACCTTTGGCATCTCATTTAAGTCGAACCCCGGAAATTGAACCTCTGCAACCATACCCAAACGAATGCGGTCAATATCAACTGCGCTAACTTGTACGTCTAAAACCAACTCATCATCCACGGGAACGATCTCCATTAGAGGGTTACCAGCACCAAGAACACCGCCGCTCTGTGGTAATTTAACGCTCAGCACTACTCCAGTTGCTGGGGATAACAATCGAGCCCGAGAATAACGATTCTCAGCGACTTCAAGCTGCTCATGTACTTCAGCCAACCTCGCCCTCACTTCCACGAGTTGCATTTGAACATCTGCATCAAAAATGGATTGGCGTTGAATCATCTGAAGCTTGGCCTCCCCAATTTCAACATCTAGCGATCTCATTTGTGTTTTTGTTTGCGCTAACGCACCTTTGACTTGAAGAATCTGCCTTCGTAACTGCTCAACTCCAGTCTCATCCACAAATCCTTCTTGCAAAAGGTCTTCTAAATTGGGCAATTCTTCCTCATAGCTGGACAGAAGCTCTGCTTGCGTTTTCCAAGACTCCTTCAAACCCTCACTCTGACTCTTCAATTGATCGATTCGTTGGCCTAATATCGAAAGCTCACCAGTTAACGTATTTTTTCTCTGCTCAAATAATTGTACTTCCTCAAAAAAGACCGCATCGACATTATCTGCCGTACTGTTTTTTTTGAGGTGATCTACCGAGAATGACAAAAACTTCGAACGCTCGGCCTCTAACCTCGCTCGCTTGACCTCAAGCGTCAGCTTTCGGTCTTTAATGACGGCTAGATTGGCCTCTAATTGAGTGGTATCTAATGTAGCGACTAGCTGATTTTTAGTAACTCTGTCACCCTCAGTAACTAAAATTTCGCCCACTAGACCGCCTTCAATGTGCTGGACAATCTGCAATTCACTTTCCACCACAATTTTTCCGGGGGCCTGAACGGCTGCACCAAGTGGGACAAAAATTGACCAAAGTAAAAACCCAAGAAACATAATCAACACGATCATGTATCCAACAAAGATTCTAATTCTGTAACTCGTAACAGGTTTCTTTCCAAAACTCTGAGAGGTCATTCTCATTCCTCAGATCGTTATCACATTAACGCGCGAGGGTTAGTTCGCTTGTTGCGCTTGCTCGGCAGATTTAGATGATTGGGCTAAATATTCAAATACCTTGTCTCGTGGACCAAAAGCTTGCGATTTTCCACCAACCATTAGCAGTAAGTTATCCAGCTCAGTCAAAATGTTAGTCTTATGACTGACTACGATGACCGTTGTGCCGCGCTTCTTAAGTTCACGAATCGCCCCGAATAATGCTCTCTCTCCGGCGTCATCGAGGTTAGAATTTGGCTCATCCAAATAAATGATTCGAGGCTTTCCGTATAAAGCGCGAGCCAAACCAACCCTCTGTTTTTGACCCCCAGACAAGCCGTGAACACTCATATCCGTGTCGTATCCATCAGGCAGAGTCAATATCAATTCATGAACCCCGGCAAGAGTGGCCGCCTCCACCACCTGCTCTGCATCAAAATCCTCAAACCTTCCAATATTTTGTGCGATCGTCCCATCGAATAACTCAATCTCCTGTGGTAAGTAGCCCATAAAACGCCCCAAATGCTCTTTATCCCAATTAAAGACCTCAGCGCCGTCTAGTCTAATTTCACCCGCACTAGGTGGCCAAAGTCCCATCAAGCCCTTCAGCAGCGTTGACTTTCCAGCCCCACTCGGCCCGATAATGCCCATCGACGATCCCGCAGAGAGCTTAAAAGAGACGTTGTTAAGAACTGGCGCTCCTCTACTCCCCGGTATTCCTAGAACAACACCCTTAGCGACAAGGTTTCCGACAGGGTCTGGCAGCTTCATTTGAGCCCGTTCTGCAGGGACCTTACTTAAGAGATCATTCAAACGCGCCCACTGACCTCTGGCAGAGACAAACTGTTTCCACACTGCAATCATCTGATCCATAGGCTGAAGAGCACGCCCAAGCAAAATTGAACCAGCAATCATCATCCCCGGCGACAGCTCTGCGGACAGCGCAAGATATGCTCCTAAACCCAATACCAAAGACTGGAGCATTACCCGTGAAGACTTTGATGCGGCAGTAATTGCTCCACCTCGGTCGCTCGCCGAAGACTGATCGACCATCAACTGGTTCTGCTGAAAGCGCCACGCACCTACAAATCTATTTTGCATTCCCATCGAAACAACGGCGTCAACGTTACGCATAGCCTTCGACGTCATAGCTTGGATCACGGTATTTCGTTTGTTAGCTTGGTCCAAGGGCTTTCGTGTCATTTTTTCATTTAGTAGTGCAAGCACTGCCAAATAAATTGATGCCCCAATTGCTGCGTAACCAAACAGTGGATGAAACAAAAACATTACGAAGATATAGATTGGCAACCATGGAGCATCAAAAAAAGCGAACAAGCCATTACCAGTCAAAAACTGCCGCAAACCATTTAAATCTGACACAGGAGAGGCTGTTTGAATTTTTCCAGAGGAATACAGCGCTTGCTTCAATGCAACCGCATAAAGATGATCGCCGAGCAGCGCGTCAAAGTGAGCTGATATCCTCACCAAGACGGCCGATCTCACCCACTCCAACAACCCCATAACAACGAGCAAATAGATCATTATCCCGGTGAGCGCTGCGAGGGTTCCATAAGATCCACTGGACAGGACCCTATCGTATGTATTCAACATGTACATTGGCGGGACTAGCATTAAGAAGTTAATGATCGCCGAAAATATCCCAACCGCAACTAAACCCTTACGACATGCCTTAAGCGCTCCTTGGAGAGTAACTGCCTTTACAGCAGCCTGATCATGATCTACATCCGACTCTTTAGTCTCGCGTGGTTGGGCGCTACCAAAACCAAACCAACCCATTTTTTTCAATTCACCACCGAGCACTGCTAGATTCATCCCTGTCTTAGTAAAAGTTCCGTGTATTTCTCTGTTACCGTAGGCTGGGTATTATGTAGCCTTACGGTCAAATTGCAACCTGAATCCAGTCGGACAAGCATTGTTTCACCGGGACAGGCACGCGGTTTGCATGTCGGAAGTGCTAACTTATAATTAATCTGAGGAATATATGGCAACGGAAACTCGAGCAATGATTGAGCGCACCGCATCAATTTACATGCTTGACCAACCATCGGAAACAGAAATTAATGCCTACGTTTCCAGGATCGAATCAGGCAGCTTAACCCTCGCCTCAGCAATCGAAGAAGTATCTGTCATTTCAAATCGCGCAGAGGCCACAGATCCCCTCGCAAGAATGTTCTTCTTGTTATTCGACCGTGCGCCCGATCCAGTCCTATTTTCTGCAGCAATGACTTCACTTCGTGGCGGAGCAACGCTCGAGCAGATTGCTGAAACTGGCCTTCGTTACAGTGGGCTTGGGTCCGATAGCCTGCAGACTATTTCAGACTTAGCCTTTATCGATCGGATTGCGGGTAAAATTTGGAATTCACCTCCAAACGGTTTTAACCCAAATGTTTTTGTTGATTTACTGACAACAATGACCCGAGCGGAAGTTTTAGCTGCAGCTTGTCGTTACACTGACGCGACTGTCACTTACGCAAACAAACTCGATCCTGCTCTAATCTACCTCGTAGCGGCAGATCGACAGGCGACCAGCGAAGAGCTCGAGCAGGCCGCTGCGAAAACATCTTTAAATCTTATTCGAGATATTTTAGTCGAGGCTGATGAAGACCCCTACGCAGGCAAACCCTACTGGATGATCGCGGGTAATACACTTTTGATGAAAGGAAGTTATACCGAAGATCTGACAATTGATGCGATGACTGATTCGGCCGAGCTTGGAGATTCGAGCGATTTCCAAATGATCATCACACGTGACGGTGGATCGACCGAGTCAACAGTCACATTTAGAACTTCGCTTTTAAATGACATAACTCGCCTTGATGCGCGACAGATTGATGCAGCATCGTCGGGTACAATGACGCTGGTAGGTGCGACAACTTCCTTCGCAGGCCCAATGGATTCGTCAATAAGTGGCTCAATAAGTAACGATTCACTAACTGGTAACGTTGGTAATGACACACTCGTTGCAACTTCGGGCTATGACAACTTAACCGGCGGTCAAGGGGACGACGTCTTTAAATTTGCCAGCCCGGAAACCTACAATAATAACTCGTTCACCACCGTTAATGATTTTGGCAGCGGTGCCGATGCACTCGACCTCTCATCAACTTTTGGAAACTCAGAGCCAGCTGCGGCAACAGTACTCAGTGGGGTGAGCGACCCGTCGAGCACTGATTTCCCAGCCTTAAACACACTCGGACGCGACCAAGTTGTAGTCATTGAACATGCTGGCATTTGGCCTACTACTGTAATCGATTCACCGCAGATTTCATCCGGAACACTGACCGCTCGAACACAAACCCAAATTTATGACCTATTTTCGAATATTGCATTTGATACGATCGAGACACGCGGGGCCCGCTACGTTGTTATCTCAACAGATCAAGTCAACGGCGGAGACGTTTGGTTAATTGAGAATCTAACAGACTTATCAACGATTGAGTCTTCCGAGATTACTAAAATCGGACATATCGACTCTGATAATCCCGATCTCTTTACACTCCTCTCGGCCAACGGTTCTATCCTCGGTTAGCAATGTATTCAGCACAAAAAAGCCGACTCAGTAGCCGGCTCCAAGCGCAAACATATCCTTGGTTTTAACCGAAAGTAATAGCACTCCCAAGCTGAGATAAATCGTTGTATCCCACAAGCTCTATTGCGAAGGAGTCAAATTGCACGGCCAACCCTTGTTGGCCCGGACTGATCGATAAGATTCTTGACGCTAGCTGCTCGACTGAGCTCACTCCGAACAGTGAAAACTTAAGCGTATCCTCCGCCGCTAGGTCTCCAATGATCGTTGTTCCCTCAAAACCAAGCTCAAAGATATCCTGACCCATACCGCCTGTTAATGAATCAGATCCGCCGCCCCCACTAATCAGGTCGTTACCAGCTCCACCAACAATTTCTTGATCCAGCAAATCCCCAAAAATGTTTGCCGGTGAAGCGCCAGAAATATTTATTCTCCCCGGACCAACAGCAGTCAGCGAATCAAAGCCCGACATGGTGATCAAATCTTCAACTCCAGATAAGGCAATGGCCGCAACATTATTTCCTGTCCCAAGAGCACTAATGACGATCTCATCTGTTCCGTTGATTTGTCGAGTTGGCATAATCACTTTGACGTCAACATTCTCGCCAGTGTGCGCTTGAGTCATTTTTGCGATAGCACCCTTAACGGAATTAGCTGCCGCAGCCAGCTCTGAGCTGGATCCATAAGCAGAGTCGACTAACTCATTCAGATATGATGAAGCACGGCTCGTCGATGCATTACCAGCGAGCCCCCAAAACTGGAGGTCAACTCCTGACGGTGTATCCACTAAAAAATTAAGAGAGCCCGTCTTGATTGTAGCGACCGTTCCAGAGTCACTATCACCAACAAACTGACCAGTTAATGAGCCATCAACATTCATAGACTCATAAGCGACGGCATCGTTCAGACGCTGACGGTAAATTACGACAGAATCTACTGAAGGCTCAAAATAATTACTGACTTCCGCCGCCGTCACCTCAATGCCGGCTACATCAGTAGTCCCACTACCTAAATTAACTCCGTCCTCAACTGGAATATTACTCACCACATCGGAAGTGGGAACTTCATTATTTGTCGACTCGGCATCGTCCGATGTTGTTGAATCTGTCAATAATCCCGACGCAGTGTTAAACGAGAGAGATGACCGAGTACCATCTGAAAACTCCAGAGCAACCACGCCATTTGTTCCCAACTGCTCCATCTGAATATCTACCAGACCCGAAGCAAAAATTGCGTTAACGTCTACAGGGTTGTTGGTCGATAGTTTAAGAACAATAAGATTTGAGGCATCGACCTCATCCCCAGCCGCGGCCAGAACACTTGAGAATGCAGCTGTCCCATCCGCTAAGGCAAAAAGGTTTAACCCGTCGTCAGAATCAATTACTGAGACCACCGTCAAAGTATCTGTAGGAACCCCTGTATCAGCCACCGTCTGATTCGGGTTGGTATACGTCGTAACTATTGGAGACGGTAACGCAATCGTTTCATCAATGATCACGTTTGAAAACTGAAAACCAGGATTCGCCCCGGCTGGTTGGGTGTAAGTCATGGTCAAAAAATTAGAGCCTGGCTCAATCCCTGTCAGAGAAACTCCAGACATTCTGAAACTGCCACTATCTGACACTTCTTGCGGTGTCTCGGGGTTAGTTGCTTGGATGGATTGTGTGTCCGATTCAGCAATGGTCCAGTCCACCACGTCGACTACAGAAGGATCAAAATTTAAGTTCAACTGAAAGGCAGTAAAATAATTTGGAAGCGTTGACGGGTTGGTCGCCACGGAAATGGTTCGAGTGACGATCCCGGGAACTGAACTAACATCTTCATAAGTAAAAACGACTGACATAAGAACCTCTAACGTAAATTGAAACAACAAAAAGTAGGCACAATCCGTGCCTACTTTCTGTCTCTTCCAATGCCGGAGGCTAACTTATGCTGCTGGATCTGACAAATTACCCACCAGGATAACCTCATCACCCTGTCCAAGTGTAAGATTAGATGCGGTGACCGCAGTATTCTCTGCAAGTGCAGCAATCTCATCAACATTATTGGCATTAGTGATTCCAGAGGTTTCAGAGTCAAAGAATACCCAATTCACTGGATCAGGAGTAGGAATCGTCCCGACGCTGTATTGTAGTATTGCCAAGGCGTCTGCGGCGGTAATTTTACCGGATCCGTCAAAATCAGCGGCAAGCGCTTGCCCCTCTTGGAACGATCCACCCCACCAATTTGGCTGCAATCCGGCCGACATCTGTAATGCATAGTACGCATCAAGCGCGGTTACTGAATTTGGAGCTATATCCGCTGTGCCCACGAATGCCCTAGTCATAATTCCTGTAGGCATATCATTCACTACCCAGTCCCCATCCGCTTCTGTCCGTGTAGCAGCAACGTACAATCCACGTCCGTTCTCGTTCGCCGAATCAGCATCAGTTTGGACATTAACCATATCGAAATACTGAGTTGTATCGAACCCGTTTGTAATCGAGGTTGAGAATTGCCCGACCGAGTCACCTACTGCCAGATTCGTCGCACCCGAAGCCTCGACCACAAGAGTTCGTCCCCGCACTTCAGCTGTCGTCAATGCCCAATCAGTCAGCGCGGCATCAAGGACGAAGTTTGTATTATTGACCAAAGTCACGGGGTCAACCGCTGTGTCCGCCAATGCTGGAAGATCGATCTCGAACGAAACAGTGTTCGTTGCCGTCGAAGAATATACCCCCAACCGATAATCGACATTTGGATTATCAGTTCCCGCATCTTGATCGTAACTATCAAGCTTCAGATATAGGCCAGATGTCGGAGCAGGAGCCGAAGCCGACCCACCAGGCGCGCCTGAGACGATCACTAGTTGATCGGCAGCATCGGTGGTTGAATCGTTACCGTTAACAAGGTTATCACCAAGGTCCCAGAGGTCTGCGTCTAAAGTATCAGTAAAACTCGTGGTGTAAGTTACATCGTCGGTAAAATCAACACCGTCGATATCAACTGATGTGAATGTAAATGTTGGGTCAGTCGAACCTGCGGTGTCCGTTAACACCATCGTCGCTATTGGGGTAGAAAAATCTGTACCGGGAGTCGGCTTGAACCACCGCACATCAGCAGAATCATTAGCGACGTCAATATCGGCGAGCTTATATCCTCCAGTAGAATCGAGTTGTACTAAACTTTCAATCGTCAAGGCTGCATCCCAACCGACATTATAGCTAATAGCGCCAAAATCTCCGTCAGTCACCAGATATGGATCGACAAAGATATCGACCGTGATCTGTCGATTTGCATTACCAGAGTCCGCGGCCTCGCGAATTTGAGTAAACAACACATCTGATGCGATTTTGTCACCCGAACTAACCACTACCGACCCAGTGTAACCTGTTGAATCCACGCCATCGTAGCCATTAGAGGTGCCTAAAGCTGCTAGAGTTGAGGCGTGAGGTCCTACAGACTTGTCCATTCCATAAATCTTTAACGTAGCCGCACTGGAATAGTTATCTGAAGCTTTCGAGACAACCTCTTCGGAGTCGCTCAGATTTGTAAAATCGAAGTTTTGTACGACTTTATTTGAGATTGTATCCGGTACGCCAGACCGAACGCCGTCGGTTGAACTTACTACAGAATCCTTGGTCAACGCCGTACCATTTGCTGTTAAATTTGAGGCCTCGTCACCAGCGCCGAGCTTGATATCAAAATTCTGACCATCGGAGCGAGTAATAGTGATTTCGTTAGAAGACACAGCACTAAATACATAACCATCAGATGCCGTACCTGCCCCTCCAAATTCAGTCAATAGTCCTGACAGAGCATCGTCAGCAGTGGTACTACCAGACGGCAGGAAGAATGAAACCGTCGCGGTATCATCTCCGCCGGTTCCATCATCCAATATGATCTCGTATGTTTTTCCTCGAAGACTTGAATCCGTGAGAGCACTTTCTTCGGCCAGCGTTATTGTTGCATTAACCAGACTTGTCGAGGTGTATGTCTCACCTGTAGCCATTCCAAGTTGCGTCCCATTGACAACCAGATCGTCAGTGTTTGCGTAAGTGGATGCAGCTCCAGACGCGACTTCAAAATCCACACCATCAGTTCGCGAGAAGGTGATTTGATTCGCCACACTATCATCAAAGCTAAATCCGCCTGTATCGTCCAAAGCGTTAAAATCTGCTTTGATATCGGCCGCAAATTGAGCAAATGTGTCCGCCGTAGAGGCTGTGGTATAACTAACCTCAATCGTGTTGCCGCGACGATCGTCCAGATCTATCTCATAAATCTTACCTGCCGTAGTTTGGGGCGCACCCAGCTCGAACGTAATGATGGCTGTCGAATCGCGTCCGTCACTGTTAACTAATGTCTCCGGAATAGTGTTGGGCTGGTTCACATAGCCTGATAACTCAGAGATTGTTAACGGCTGATTAAATGTCGCAACCTGACTAACAAAACCATCGAAATCTCGAGAGAAAAAGTCAGTGCCATAATCCCTAAGATCGATGTCTGCAGCATCTAGATCAGCGCCACCATTATTCTGAATGGATGCAGTGTGATGGTTGTCCAACGGAGTGATCAGAAAGCCAGCGCCGTCGGTTCTTGAGATAGTTATTTCGTCAGTGTTCGCCACTGCACTGATCTCAAATCCGCTCTGTTGATCAGTTGATAGCGAATCGAAATCTGACTTGATCGCACTTACCAAATCACCAGCGTTTGTTCCCGCGGCAGTGGCCTCAATTTCAATGATATTCCCTCGACCATCATCCATTAGAAAATGAGCGGTATCGTCGTTAGCGGTGGCTGGCGCGGCAACCTCATCAACTACTACTGATGCTGTCTGGGGCGTAAAAGAGGGGATGCTAAGAACTTGTGCACCCGAACCATTTTCCATGTAAGTCAGCGTACCGTTGTCGTTCAAATTCAATCCGAACGTCGTTTCGACCTCAGTACTTACAAAGTTTCCGTACGCTGGGGTGACCGTGCCTGCGCCAACGCCGGCGCCACCCGTATCGTATGCTTCTCTAGACTGAACAACGACTCGGTACTGATCACCTGCCGTGTTGTATTCCAAACCGATTACAAAATTTTGGCCATGTAATAGACTCTGGTACGCACCAGCTGAGTCGTCATTGTCGCTCGGCCGAATTGTGAAAACCACGGCTCCGTGAGATTGTGCAGAGCCACCAACACTTTGAGTTTGTAAAAATGCTTGATCCTGTCCACCAAGCGTAATGCTATCGCGCACTACCGTATTGGCGTCATTGAGTTGCAAACCTTTATTAAAAGCCATGATAGTTCCCCTACCTTCGTTCATTTTTCAAGCGTCTCACTAACCAGCAGATGCTCTCTGGTGCGGACCTTTACCGCCGACGTTATTTCTATCGGATCTTTTTTCTGGTTCTTTAGCTTTTCCTCTTATCCATGTACACATCATGTCTTCGGTTCATCGATTTGCGAGATTTGCATATGGCTGCTGTTTTTCAGGAAAGCTTAAGTCCAAGTTAGCTGCAGCCGTTTGGAGCAAAATAAATGCCAATGCGTCAGCGCTTTAGAGAATCAGAAAATTAATAACATTCAACGAATCAGCAGCTAACTTTCTCTTACGGGAATTATCGCTGTCTTCGAACACGTCTGTGCGGAAAGCTTCGCAACCGCTAATTATCTGCCTCGAAGATCTCTTGATCACTCAAACCGAGAATATCGCTCGCCCAGCGAGCGATCAGAATTTTTAATCCGTACGTCATGATCACATCGCTCCCAGCATCGTAATTAAAACTTTTAATTTAGACTGTTCAGCTGAGGCGGGTCATTTTTAAAGACGCTTAGCAAAACCAGCTGAGCTCGATACTCACAATTCTGTGGGCTTGGCCAATCAGATCAGAGTTCTGAATTACCAACCTTCACCGGTGAAGTTGGATGCAAGCTCTCGGCTTACCTCCGAGAAGAAAAGAGCTGTAGTCACATTTCACTTTTACCGAACTCGGCGTACTGATGAGATTGTACATTGCTCTGACACATTCATTTCTAACCACTAGTCAGTAAGGGTAGTCGAGAGGGACATGCTTGGATTTTAAACGCGTTTGGATTCCTCCGAAAATGGCTATAGCGCAGTCGCTTGCTTTTCTCACTCGAGGTCTCCCTGTTCTTTCAATAGCCGCCTGTTGCGGCAGCATGGGCCACTAGCACTTCTCTACCGAGGACTTCATCTGACTGATGGAGGCGACCCTAGAATCGTGAGCCCGAGCAAACTCGACGATTTTTGTGTGACTGAACGGACTTCTCTCAATACCAAGACACTCAGGGTATCTGGCTCAAAAGTCAGATCGATTTTCTGCAATTACCTCAAATATCCAAGGGACATAAACTAAAAACCATCAGAGTTCTCTCTACTGGATCCGTAGCGTTTCGAACGCAAACCTCCCGATCGCAAGCCAGTCCGAAACCAGACCCCTCATGACAGATAAACTGGACTAGCCGCTCGGAGCGACTAAAAGCTTGCAAACGACCGATAATCAAAAATCAGCTACCGTTTAATCGGAACATTAATTTCGATAAGCGGGTCTGGGCAGACAAACAAACGACTCTGCGCGCTCGGCGCTCAAGACTTTGTCAGTCCCCCACGACTCGCAGGCCTCTTGGGATGAAAAGACTGCGCCATAATCCAAGGGAAGCGTATCTGGTTGTGTCGAAGCGATGACATCGACAGACGCATGGACAAACACGATTAGCACCCAATGAACTAACATCTTTATGATCCTGATAATGAAACACTCGAGACAGTGATAGAAAATTTGCTAAGAATCAACTAGCGTTAACTGTACGATAACCTAGAGATAAAAGTTAATGGATCTTTAATGAACCCGCTTTCCATTCAGCGCATCAGCACTGCAGGGCCCTTCGATGCCGCCCACTGAGCTGATTGTGCTTTACGGCACCTGGATCATCGGCTACGCCATTGTCGCCACGTTGCTGATGACGGAGTACAAGGTCTTGTATCAAACGCCCCTGCTTACATTGGATCGTTTTCTGGGCGATGTTGATCGAATTAAAGATGATGCGATCAACCAAATTGAAATGTCCAGGACGCTGGTATTTCTCGAACAAGCCCGAGAAAAATTCATCTCTGATGATGGGCTGATCGTCAAACTATTCGACAAAATTGAGCTGTTACCTGGTGAGGATCATCCTGAGGCAGGCGCTTACCTCAAGCGAGCACGACGGTTGATCCTCGATAAATTGAGAGACCAACGAGAGGCATTGATTCCGATTACTGACCAACAGGTTGTCGATAAAATTCTTGACTCTCAATATCCAGAACTCGCTGCCTTGATTCCCCGTCTCAAAAAAATCGAAGGAAACGTCCCCATTACCCAGTTGCAGGAGGGTTTGTATCACAAGGTTGTGTTTGCTCAGGAAATCATCGAGGAAGCGGAGGACGATCGTCCATCCAAAGGAAACTCAAGCGTCAAACAATCGAACGACTGACTCTGAAAACTAGATCAGATTTCCGGATGAAGCGATTGCCGGCTTTTTTGTCCCCATTTCTCGCTGAGCAATCGTAAGGGCCTCACGAACCGAGTGGTGTCCATCTCTGACATAAGCGAGACCATAAGACAGTGTCAACTGACTCAGTGTGCCGGCTTGTCGAATCACTCCAATCAGGCGCTTTTCTGCGATCACCGGATCCAAATTCTTCAGAAATACCACAAACTCATCACCACCCCACCGGCACACGCAATCGGTTGAGCGAAACGCTCCTCTCAAAGCGATTCCAAGCACTCGCAGTCGTTCATCGGTCACCCCATAGCCCAACTCATAGTTGGCAAGCTTCAACCCGTCCACATCCAAAAAAGCCAAGGTACCGACGATTGGCTTGGCCGATGCTAAGTAGTTTTCCCAGCCACGGCGATTCAGCAGCGAGGTCAGCGGGTCAGTTATCGATTCTAAAACGAGCGACTCACGCTGCTCGGCGGTCTTCAGTGCCAGTTGCACAAGATGAGCAAATGATAGCAGCTCGGGTAAAAGCAACTCACGGTGAGCCCGCATGTAAATCACTCGAGATGATGACAACGGGATTTCGATTGTTAGATCAACAGCCTCCGAACGTTGGAATGAGGCACACCCGAGCTGAGACAGCTCGCTGGGTTGTATGTTGTTGGTACCCAAACCAAGACCTCTAATCAGAATATCGACTACGTCACGGGGTCGATTGGACTCCAAAAACATGGCGTCAACTAAACTCATCCAACTAAATTGTTGCATACTAGACCTAACGTCAAAACTCCCTGCTCATGGTATCAAACCGCGATGAAAAAGATCCTCAGTAAAATTTCCGAACCCAAACGGCCCATCAAGTCCGCAAACATTGAGCGCGCTCAGGCCCGCAGGATAAAGGAAGAGGGCTGGATTTTCTTGGAAGAGCGTCCAGCGTTGATCGGAAAGATCGTACGTGCGTGCAAGACGAAAACAATGATCGCGGTGAAGATCGATCAATCGAAAAAAGAATACTCAACCATTATCGTCGATGTTGACCGCGAAACCGGCGAATACAAATTAGACCAGATGGAAGGCAGTGCTCACGAGCAGATCAAAGACGGTACGGTCCTAAGGATGTACGGTATGGTGGATGGCGTCAAATCATTCTGGAGCGGCATTGTCACACGCGTCGAACAGGGTGAGGAACTGGTCTCAAAATCAGGTAAAAAACACTCATCATGGGTGTATGTGGTGCATTGCCCGTTTGAGATGTCCTATGTGCAAAGACGAACTTCATACCGAATTACTCCAGGCATGCATCGGACAGTCAAAGCCCAGTTCGAAAGTTATGGAGAGTTCATTGATGTTGAAATCAGAGACATTTCGACCTCGGGGATTGGGCTCTGGCTGTTTCGTGAGCCGATCAACTACGGTATTGCTATGAAGACAACCACACCGGGAATACTAGTCTGGGACGCTTTTAAGGCCGAGTTTGATTTCAAATGTATTTGGATTAATCAGACAAAACAGGGAGCAGGCTGGCGCCTTGGCGGAACCTTTTCATTTAAGGATGACAAAAATGCGGTCGAGTTGGAGCGACTCATCAGAAACATTGAAATGGAGCAGCTACGATCGAAAGATCGCCGCGTTTAACTATTAACACTAGTTGGTATTATGTCTCCGCAATCAACCTGACCTCAGCCCGAGCGGAGCCTAAAGCGTCCTTAAACGCATTGGCCTCTTCCGCTGTTGCACCCTCTGCAAGGGTCATTGGTAGCTCTTTCATCGAAGCCAAAGCCTCTGACACGGGGATCTTAAATTGATCGGCAATTGCCTTGGCTGCCTTAACCTTGTTCGCAACAGACATTAACTGAATAGTGAACGTCTCAGCCTCGCGGCGCTCTTGGCCAATCTCTTTTTCAGCTTGCAGGCGGACTGCTTCACGACGTTTGAGTTCGGAAAAAATTCGACCAAAAAACTCAATTTGGGCAAGCGTTTCTTGACGCTCTAGGTCAATGTCCGCTACGGCAACCCGATAAGCCAAATCACCCACCGCAGTTCCCAGGATCTTGTTGGTAGCAAAATCGAGAGTTGCCAAGTCGAGTGACTCATCCTGTAAATGAATTACCGATACATTTCCATGCCACTTTAAACTGTTGGCAATGACTCTATCCCAAAGCTTGTCATAGGCAACATCGCCGCCAACCGTTGCAATCAATGTCAGTACGTACTCGTCCCGACGTAAGGCATTGTCGAACCAGTCGTCCATCACCTTATTGCGAAAGGTAGATCGCGTCTCGACGTAGTCAATCAGTCGAAAGATCGTCGGATCTCCATCCTTAAACCAATGATCGATGGTCACGTCGGTATGCAAAATCTGAAAGTCAATCTTCGGAGAGATTCCAGGCCTTGCGATCTCAACACATTCATTGAAGTAGTTTCGACAGAGCCGCACAGCCGTCGCCCAGTTCCACGTTTTCCAGCCATGCTCGGTAGTCAAGTCCTTGACGACTTCATTGAAATCAATTTCAAATGCGATTAAGTACATAGGTCTCCAAATTGCACCCTGTCAAACACGAGCAGGTCGAC
>Ga0209654_1001258_pt1 | contig 20664 bp, 19 predicted proteins | sample SaaInl1SG_22_DNA_FD_184646 | JGI IMG/M metagenome (GOLD analysis project Ga0209654, IMG submission 184646) | Marine microbial communities from expanding oxygen minimum zones in the Saanich Inlet - ESP_161SG_22_DNA (SPAdes) (version 2) | ecosystem: Environmental > Aquatic > Marine > Intertidal... | reverse complement strand
CTTTCGCAAAATGCTAAAACACTTGGACGTTGATCTAGAATTTGCCAGTAACGGGATTGAAGCCGTCGCGCTTTATAAAAGTTTTGAGCCGGACATTGTGTTTATGGATATTTCGATGCCAAAAAAAGATGGCAAAGAGGCGACGCAAGACATACGCGCGTTAGAGAAAATCACCCAAAAGACCCTTCCAATAATCGCTATGACCGCTCACGCTATGGCGGGTGATCAAGAAACGATATTGCAAGCCGGGCTTGACCATTACCTGACAAAACCGCTGAAAAAATCTCTTGTCATTGAACATATTGCGGCTTTGGACCTGCCAGAAGCCCAAGCGCTTAGGTCAGATCAGTTAGGGTAGTCGCGCAGGAAAACCCAGCGATCGCCTTCGCTCATATCTTTCTGGAAAGCGTAGCCACCTGTATCAAACTCTTTTATGTCGTCAGCACTCTCAACACGGTTTTGGATCATGTAACGCGCCATCGTACCCCGTGCTTTCTTGGCGAAGAAACTTACGATTTTGGCTTTGCCGTCTTTGTTTTCCATAAAGACAGGGGTGATCACGCGTAATTTCAGCGCTTTGGGTGCGACCGCGCCAAAATATTCCTGACTTGCACAGTTTACCAACGTATCTGTCCCGATCTCATCCGCTTGCGTGTTCAGCATTTTGGACAAATCGGTGCGCCAATAGTCATAAAGTGATGTGCCACGACGTGTTTTGAGACGCGAGCCCATTTCAAGGCGATAAGGTTGAATGCCATCGAGTGGGCGTAAAACGCCATAAAGGCCAGACAAAATGCGCAAATGATCTTGTGCCCAGCGCAGCTCATCATCGTTTAGGCTGGTCGCTTCGAGCCCTTGGTATGTATCGCCCGCGAAAGCCAAAGCTGCTGGGCGTACGACGTCATCGCTTGGCTCTGCTTCAAATCCTTGAAAGCGGTCCCGATTGAGTCGCGCCAAATCTGGGCTGAGATCCATCAGTTTGCGCAATTCGGCTAGCGTTAAGTTCTTCGCTGTTTTGGAAAGGCGCACCGCGTCTTCTTGCAAATCAGGCGCGGTCATTTCTACATCGCGCTCTGCCCAATCCAAACGCTTGGCCGGTGAAATCACAACTAACATATTCGCTCCTCTATTCGCTGATGGTTGATCTAGCTCGCCTCACGCAAGACGTCCAGAAATGCGCGCCCAAATCTTTCACTGCGCCGTTCGCCCAAGATGCGTTCAAGCGCCATTTCATTTTGCGGTTTCTGTGCCGCGATCTTTGCAAGCAAGGAAGCAGAACAGCTGAGCGGCTTGTCATGCCCCTCGCCACCGCGTGCGAGATCCGCCTGCACTTCGAGCAAACGATCATACAACGTGCCGCTTTCGCGACCCGCAAGCTTGCGCCGTGCCGGATGCTGGCTTTCCACTTCGCCATTGATCACTTCCAAAAAAGCAGCGCCGTAGGTGTCAAGTTTTTTTGCGCCAACGCCACCGATGGAGGCCATGTCATCCAGTGTTTTGGGCCGCGCCTGGGCCATCTCGATCAACGTTTTGTCGTTAAATACGATGTAGGCGGGAACGCGCGCCGCTTCTGCCAACCCGCGCCGTTTCGCTTTGAGGGCTGACAGCAAAGGCGCGTCTTCTTCGCTCACCAACGTTCTTACAGTTGGCGAGAATTTCGAGGCAGCCTTGATGCTGTCACGACGCAGCCGAATGGAGGCTTCACCACGCAAAATCGGCAAAGCTTCGTCTGTCATGCGCAAAGCACCGTGTCGCTCGGGGTCAGGGCGTACCAAATCATGCCCCATCATTTGACGAAAGACAGCCTGCCACTCGCGTTTATTGTATTCTTTTCCAACGCCATACGTTGGCAAATCATCGTGTCCACGCGAGCGAATTTTGTCAGTGTCATTGCCTAAAAGGACATCGATCAAGTGACCCGCTCCGAAGTATTCGTTTGTTCGTAAGATCGCGGACAACGCTTTGCGTACAGCAGTTGTCCCGTCAAAGACGTCTACAGGTGCATCGCAAAGGTCGCAGTTTCCGCATTTGACGTTAGTTTCGCCAAAATAAGCAAGCAAGCTGGAGCGGCGACAATCAAGTGCCTCCGCGAGACCCAGCAACGCGTTCAGGCGCGCATGATCCGCAGCGCGGCGTTCGGGTGGCGCGAGGCCTTCGTCAATCTGGCTGCGGCGGAGTCGAATATCATCCGGCCCATAAAGTGTGAGCGTTTCGGCAGGTGCACCGTCACGTCCGCCGCGACCAATTTCTTGGTAATACGCCTCGATCGACTTGGGCAGATCAGCATGTGCGACCCATCGAATGTCTGGCTTGTCCACGCCCATGCCAAACGCAACAGTCGCCACGACAATCAAGCCATCTTCGCGTTGAAAGCGTGCTTCAACGTCACGACGTGCATCAGGATCCATGCCGCCATGATAGAAACACGTGCTATGGCCCGCTTGGTTTAATGCGCCAGAAAGCCCTTCGGTCTTAGCGCGTGTGCCACAATAAACGATGCCTGATTGACCTTTGCGCGCAGCTGCAAAGCTCAAAATTTGCTGGCGCGGCCCATCTTTGGCGGCAAAGGCGAGGTGGATGTTGGGACGATCAAAGCCATGTAAAAACGTCTGGGGCGATTCACCATCAAAAAGACGTTGCGCAATTTCAACCCGTGTCTCTGCATCGGCGGTGGCTGTAAACGCAGCGATGGGCACGTTCAACGCGCGCCGTAAATCTCCGATACGCAGATAATCAGGACGGAAATCATGGCCCCACTGGCTGACGCAGTGTGCTTCATCGACGGCGATACGGTTCACACCAGCGCGGCGCAAAAGGTTAACAGCACCACCAGAGGCAAGGCGTTCAGGTGCCATATACAAAAGGCGCAATCTGCCTGCGTCAATCGCCTCAAACACAGCGCTTGTTTCTTCTTCGGTGTTTCCAGAGGTCAGCGCGCCTGCAACAACGCCGCTGGCTTTTAGAGCCTGCACTTGGTCACGCATTAATGCGATCAATGGTGAGATAACGACAGTTAACCCTTCGTCATCCATTAATGCGGGAAGTTGGTAACACAGGGATTTGCCGCCACCCGTGGGCATAATCGCGAGCACGTTCTCGTTGCCTGAAACAGCATCGACAATGTCGCGCTGGCCAGGCCGAAAGGCGTCAAATCCGAAAACGTCGCTTAACAGCGATACGGCGCGGTCCATGGGATGTCCTGTAATGGCATTGCTTTGCTCTTACAGGATATGTCCCATAGGTTAACAACTCACACAAGATGCAGTGTTAGTAAAAGGACTGCATGTTGTTGGCGATGATGATCCGCAAGGCGTAAACGCCGACCAATGCAACCAATGGTGCCAAGTCGATCCCGGCCATGTTTGGTAAGAAGCTACGAATCTTGGAGTAAACAGGATCAAGAATACGGTTCAGACCGTACCAAATCTGCGCAACGAACTGTTGGTTCAGGTTGAGAACTTGGAAATTGATCAACCAGCTCATGATTACATGAGCCACAATGAAGAACCACGCGATATCGAGGATCAGAAGAAGGATTTGGAAAAGCGATAACATGGGCAATAGGCTCCGAAATTTTGAGTTACTCCCTAGGTAGTCGTGCTAGGGCACGGCGACAAGTGCCGCAGGGTCGCGGCTTGACGCGAATACGAACTATCGCAGATGTGGGGCTTAACAGGAGCGCGTTTATGTACCCTTTCATCCGTATGATCAAAGCTATGTGGCAGACCAGAAATTTAGAGCCACTCGGCTTTGATGAGATGCATATCTCACGCCATCGGTGCTGGCCTTGGGACATCGATATGTGGATGGAGCTTAATAATGGGCGAACGCTGACACTGCTTGATCTTGGGCGCATTCCTTTGGCAAAACGAGCAGGCTTGGTGGATGCTTTGAAAAGCAATCGTTGGGGTCTGACAATGGCGGGTGTTTCTGTACGTTATCGGCGCCGCATCCGCACGTTTGAGGCGTTTACGATGAAGTCGCGCGCTGTGTGCTGGGATGAGCGGTTCTTCTATCTTGAGCAATGTATGGTCAAAGATAATGGTGAAGTCGCTAATCACGCTCTTTATCGGGCTGCGGTGACGGACAAATCGGGCATTCTAGCGCCTGCGCGCGTTGCAGAGGCAATGGGGCGAGAGCCAACATCTCCGCCTATTCCAGACTGGGTTGCGAATTGGATTGAAGCGGATGCCAGCCGTCCCTGGCCGCCAATGCAGGACTAAGTGACAGGATTTTCTTGCGCGTGTAACAATGTGTCTGTCTAACTGTCCCCAATAAAGGGGACGGATAAATGACAAGCGCAATAACTGACAAGACATTGAAGAAGCACATTTGGGGTTGGTACTTTTTCGACTTTGCCAGCCAGCCGTATCATACGGTTTTGAACACCTTTATCTTTGGCCCTTTTTTCGTGGCAATAGCTGCGACTTACTACCTTAATCAAGGATTGGTTGAGGGCGTTGCGGATGCAAACGCACAAGCGATGTGGGCTTGGACGACTGCACTGATTGGTTTGATCATCGCCTTTTCGGCTCCGATTTTTGGTGCAATGGCTGATAGCACGGGGCGCAAAATGCCTTGGATCGTCTCGTTCAGTTTGATGTATGTGCTTGGTTGTGGCGCGCTCTGGTTCACTGCCCCCGATGCGAGCAACCTGTTTTGGATGCTTGCCGCCTTTGGAATAGGCTTTATTGGTGCAGAGTACGCTCTCATTTTTACCAACGCGCAGTTGCCCGGCTTGGGAACGCGCGAACAGATTGGTAAGATTTCGGGCTCTGGTTTTGCCTTTGGCTATCTTGGTGGCGTAATTGCCTTGGCCATCGCACTTTTGTTGCTCGTCGAGCAGGGGAATGGCAAAACTGTTGCGGGTCTTGATCCCTTGTTCGGGCTTGATCCAAGTGCGCGCGAAGGGACACGTGCCACAGGGCCGTTTGCGGCGATTTGGTTTGTCCTGTTTATGACCCCCTATTTCCTATGGGTGCGCGAAGTCCGTACGGATCAAATTAGATCCAGCTTTTGTGAAGCATTCGGGCAGGTTGTTACGTCTTTGAAGGGCCTCAAATCCCGTCGCTCGCTTGGATATTTCCTTGTCGGGTCGATGTTCTATCGCGATGCGCTAAACGGGCTCTACGCGTTCGGTGGCGTTTACGCTAAGCTAGTTCTGGATTGGGAAGTCACGCAGATTGGCGTGTTTGGTGTTGTCGCGGCAATTGGTGCGGCTGTGTTTAGCTACATCGGCGGTTTTGCGGATCGTCGCTTCGGGCCAAAACCTGTGATCGCTTTCGCAATTGTCGTTCTGATGTTTGTCAGCCTCACAATTATCAACATCACGCCTGACACGCTGTACGGAATGAAAGTTGCAGTAGGAACGCCAGATCTGGTCTTCATTGCCTGCGGTGTTTTGATTGGTGGTATGGGAGGGATGCTACAATCTGCAAGCCGCTCTTTGATGGTGCGTCACACAGATGAAGAGAATGCGACCGAGTATTTTGGCCTTTATGGCCTGTCTGGCCGCGCGACTGCATTCCTCGCACCGCTTTTGATCGGAATCGTTACAACCATGACCCAAAGCGCGCGTTTGGGTGTATCGCCTGTGATCTTCCTTTTCTTGATTGGATTAATCTTGTTAGCCTACGTTCATAAAAATGGAGATTTTGAAAAATGATGCGCGTTTTTGCACTGTTTATTGGTTTAATTATTGCTCTGCCACTTGCCGCAGCACCTGAAGCGAAACAACTTTTTGGTGCTGCAAAAAAGGGCTCTGCCCAGCGTGCTGCCCCTTTGGGGTCATATGCGAAAGGATGTGCCGCTGGCTCTGTGGCGTTGCCGGAAACTGGTCCAACTTGGCAGGCGATGCGCCTGTCGCGCAATCGCAATTGGGGGCATCCGACGACAATAGACTTTATTCAAAAGCTTTCGGCCAAGGCCGCGCAATTGCCAGGATGGAACGGGTTATATATCGGTGACATTAGCCAGCCACGTGGCGGTCCGATGTTGTCAGGTCACCGAAGCCATCAGATTGGCCTAGATATCGATATCTGGATGCTGCCTGCCAAAAATCTAAACCTGTCGCGTCGTGAACGTGAAAAGATCAGCTCTGTATCGCTGCGTCGCGCCAAAGGTGCCTATATCAACGACAAGTTCACGCGGCAGCACATGGAAATCATGAAAGCCGCTGCAAAAGACAAGCGTACTGCGCGTATTTTTGTCTTTCCGGGTGCGAAAGTCGCTATGTGCAACGCTGAAAAGGGCAATCGTCGTTGGTTGCGCAAAATTCGACCTTGGTATGGGCATCACTACCACTTCCATGTGCGGCTCGCTTGTCCTAAAGGTGCGCGCGGATGCAAGGATCAGAACCCACCTCCTGCAGGGGATGGCTGTGCAGACGCGCAAAAGTGGGTGAACGATATTCTTAATCCGCCAAAGCCGAAACCGCGCGATCCGAATGCGCCCAAGCCAAAGCCACGGCGTGAGTACGTTCTGGCGGATTTACCTTCTCAATGCGCAAAAGTCTTGCAGTCGCGGTAGCCCTTTTATTCGCTGCGCCACTTTATGCGACACCGCTCGCGGTGCCTGTTTCTGAATTTGAATGGTCGCCTGATGTGGAAGATTTTGGAGGGCTTTCAGGGCTAGAAGTCGATAAGGATGGTCTGGGTTTTACCGCAGTCAGCGACGATGGTGTGCTCTATTCCGGCACGCTGCTGCGCGATGGTGCGGGCGACCTTATCGGCGCTGACATTGAACGCAGCCAACCTTTGCTAATCGAAGATGGTACGCGTCCTGATCCAAAACGTTTCCGCGATATGGAAGGGCTTGCGCTTTTGTCTGATGGACAACTCGCCATTTCCGCGGAAAGTCGCCCTCGTATTTTGATCTATTCTGATGTGAGCGGGACACCTTTAAGGCGTGAACTTCCAAAGCGTGCCAAGCGGGCGCCTAGCAACATCGGTTTTGAGGCATTTGCAGTTTCACAAGGAGGTGCTCTTTTTCTCATTCCCGAGGGGACAAATAACATCTGCACTCCGTTTCCTATCTTTCGCAGTTCAGGGAACGACGTGTGGACGCGGATCTATGGTCTGCCGCGAGTTGGGGGATTCCGCCCTGTTGGCGCAGATTTTGGACCTGATGGTCATCTCTATGTTCTGACGCGCAGCTTTATCGGCTTCGCCTTTCAAACGCGCATTGATCGCGTGATCTTTGTTGACGGGGAACCAATCCGCCACCAGCATCTTTTTACCAGTTCACTTGGTCAGTTCGACAATCTTGAAGGGCTTGCAGTCTGGCAGGGCGCGGCTGGCTCTTTGCGCCTTTTGGCCGTGTCTGATGACAATTTCAGTCGCTTTCAGCGCACAATGATGGTCGAATTTTTGCTGCAAGAATAACTTGCCTCGCCTGCAAACAGGGCATAAACGGCTGCGACTCTCATGCATGAGAGGAAGTAGCCGCAACCTTGTAAAAAACGGGCAATAAAAATGACACGCACTTACTTTCCTGGCATTCTTGCCATGGCAGCCATTGTGGTTGCTTCTAACATTCTTGTTCAATTTCTGTTTGGCCAATGGCTCACGTGGGGTGCGTTCACGTATCCCTTTGCCTTCCTCGTCACAGACTTAATGAACCGCATCTATGGCGCAAGTGCTGCGCGCCGGGTCATCTTTGTTGGCTTTCTTGTGGGTGTCATCTGCTCACTGATCGGTACTCAAATTCAGGGTGAGTTTGGTCCATTGGTCACGCTGCGTATTGCGATTGCCTCTGGGACAGCGTTCCTTGTTGCGCAATTGATCGACGTTTCAATTTTCTCGGCGCTCAAGAATGGCAAATGGTGGCGCGCGCCGCTTGCTTCCTCGATTGTGGGATCCTCGCTTGATACGGCTTTGTTCTTTAGCATAGCATTTTCTACAGCGTTTATCTTTATAGAGCCGTCAAATGATGTGAGTTGGGCAAATGAAGCTTTGCCGCTTCTTGGCTTTGGTCCAGTTGCGCCGCTTTGGGTGTCCTTGGCTGTCGCAGATTGGGGTGTCAAACTTGCGCTCGCATTGATTGCTTTGGTTCCATTCAAAGCCCTCGTTTCACGTTGGCAGAGCAACGAAACTCAAACTGTATAAAAAAGTGTTTGGCGATCACAGATTTCCATGCAATCTTCTGATTAGGTGAAACAAATGAGAGGAGGTGATCCTGTGTCTAAAAAGGTATTGGAGAAATGTGTTGGGACAATTTGCGAGGTGCGCCGCTAGCGGCAACCCCTAGCCGGCCTTGCGCCCGCGAATTGGTGAGAGCCTAACTGGCACACCTCCGAAACTCAGATTAAAGGCCGCTCTTTTAGGGCGGCCCTTTTTGCGTCTTGGCTTGGGTTCTGGCATGTTGGGCCTATGTTGCAAATAACGCCAAATATCGAAATCGCAGATTGGGAATTGACCGAGAGCTTTACCCGCTCTTCCGGGCCAGGTGGACAGAACGTAAATAAAGTTTCGACCGCAGTGGAATTGCGATTCGAGGCGGAGCGTTCGCCGAATTTATCTGGCCCCGTGAAGACCCGTTTGAAACGACTTGCAGGCCGTCGTTGGACGCTTGATGGTGCATTGATCATCCGCGTCGAAGAAGAACGCAGCCAAGCTCGCAATCGCGCGATTGCGAGGGAACGATTGAGCGCGCTGATCCGCAAAGCGCTGGTTGTTCCTAAACGGCGCATTGCAACACGGCCAACGCTGGGAAGCAAAAAGCGCCGCCTTAAGACGAAAAAAGAACGCGGGGAGGTGAAGGCCTTGCGGGGAAGAGTGACCGGCGAGGATTAAACAATCACCTCTTGGCGCTCTTGTTCGCCTAACTCGAATACGCGCTTGTACCGTTCGATCTCATCGGCTGGCCCCATGGCCTTTCCAGGATTGTCAGACAGTTTAACCGTCGGGCTGCCGTCAGCTTCAACGGCTTTGCAAACGATTGAAAATGGATCAAGCCCACCATCTGGGACGAGACCACGGAAGTCATTGGTCAACAAGGTGCCCCAACCGAAACTGACGCGAACGCGGCCGTCAAACTGCCTATGAAGTTCAATGATTTTCTCAACATCAAGGCCGTCCGAGAAAATGACGAGCTTGTCTAGTGGGTCTTCGCCGCGCTGCTTCCACCACTTGATTGCGTTTTCCGCGCCTGTTGCGGGATCGCCTGAGTCAATGCGAATACCGGTCCAGCCGGCTAACCAATCTGGTGCGTGATTGAGAAAGCCCTCAGTGCCATAAGTGTCGGGCAAAATAATGCGCAGATTGCCATCATGCTCTTCCTGCCAGTCTTCCAAAACCTGATAGGGTGCTTGGCGCAATGCATCGTCCGTCTTCGCAAGCGCGGAATACACCATCGGCAATTCATGTGCATTCGTGCCAATCGCTTCGATATCGCGCATCATCGCGATTTTGCAATTTGACGTGCCAACGAATTTTTCGCCCAAACCTTCGCGCATCGCTTGAACGCACCAGTCTTGCCAGAGGAACGAATGGCGTCTGCGCGTGCCAAAATCAGCGATGCGCAGATTTTCCACGCCGCGCAAACGTTCAACTTTTTCCCAAACACGGGTCATTGCGCGCGCGTAAAGAACTTGGAGTTCGAACTTGCCCATACTGTCCAAAACGGCGCGACTGCGCAGCTCCATCAACACCGCAAGGGCGGGTATTTCCCAAAGCATGACCTCGCACCATTTGCCCTCGAATGTGAGTTCATATTGACCATCACATTTTTCCAAATGGTATTCTGGCAAGCGCATATTTTCAAACCACTCCATAAAATCGGAGCGGAACATCTGTCGCTTGCCATAAAAGGTATTACCACGAAGCCATGTGCTTTCACCGCGATTAAGTGAAAGCGAGCGAATGTGGTCGAGCTGCTCACGTAGTTCGCCTTCGTCGATAAGTTCAGCCATTTTAACCGATTTCGTACGGTTGATGAGGCTGAATTTCACATGGGTGTCAGGATGGCTTTGGAATACCGATTGGCACATCAAAAGTTTGTAAAAGTCGTCATCGATTAAAGAACGAACGATTGGATCGATCTTCCATTTGTGATTCCACACGCGCGTTGCAATATCCAAGATCGGTCCTCACCTAACACTCTCCAACCCTGATACGCGAAGACTTTGGGCGGATCAAAGCGGATTTGTAGAACGTGCCGCGCTGAAGTCAGCAAGTTTGCCAAGCAGATCCGTTTTTTTGACGGGCTTGGAAAGAAAATCATCCATACCCGCCGCAAAGCAGGCATCGCGATCACTGGCAAATGCATTCGCGGTTAACGCAATAATATGAGGCTGGGTGCCGCGAAATTGTCTAATCCGCTTTGTTGCTTCGAGCCCGTCCATTTCAGGCATCGACATATCCATGAAAATTAGGTCAGGCGTTATAGAACGCATCGTGTCCACGGCTTCTGTGCCATCGTGTGCAAAGTGGATATCGAGCGGCAAACCCTTGAGGTATTTGGAGATTAAAAACCTATTGGTCTTGTTGTCCTCTGCGATAAGTACCGACATGGGCGCAATATCTAACACTTGGTCGGGGCGCTGATCAGTCGGCAAGTTTTGCAGAACAGAGCGTTCGAGGTGAAGTCGAACTGTAAACGTGGATCCTTTTTCTATTTCAGACACGACTGAGATATCGCCCTGCATCATTTCTGCGAGTTGCTGAGAAATCGACAGGCCCAGACCCGTTCCGCCAAAACGGCGGGTGGTTTTACCGTCTGCTTGTTGAAATTTATCAAACACTTGATTGACGCGATCCGGTGGGATGCCAATCCCAGTGTCGATTACATCGACGATAAACACATAGCCGTTTTTTGCCATTTCTACTTTAGGTCGGACCGTTACGCCGCCAAAAGCAGTGAACTTTATAGCATTCCCAATCACATTCAAAAGGATTTGTGGGACGCGACCATCATCGCCTAGGACATCTTTTGGAAGCTCTGTGTCTTGCTCCACGTCAAGGTAAATTCCCTTTTGGCTCGCCTGAGGTGCAAGCAGATCGATGCATTTGTGAAAGCATGATGCTAAATCAAAAGGGGCCGGATCAATGTTGAGTTGACCTGCATCCAATTTTGAAACGTCGAGAACGTCGTTCATTATCGTCAGTAGGGCGTCAGCAGAGTCCCTTATAGTGGCAGCGTAAGAATGTGCCTCTTTGGGCAAAGGCAACTCAAACAAGAGATCGGAAAGCCCTAAAATGCCATTCATCGGTGTTCTGATTTCATGACTCATCGTCGCTAAAAATTCGCTCTTTGCTTGTTCACCCAGTTCTGCTTGGATCTTGGCTTCAGCGAGCTGTTTTTCGTGTTCTTTGATGGCGGTGATATCGCGTTCAATCGCGACAATCATTTCGACCTGACCGTCCTCAGTTTTGATAGGGACTATGTTTGTTTCAACCCAGATTGATGTCCCATCTTTTCGTCGGTTCAAAACGTCTGTACGCACGGGCTTTCCTTGCCGAATGTGATGCGCGATGTGCTCTGTCACTTCTGGGCTGGTGTTAGGATCATTGAGCAATTCGGCAGGTGTCTTCCCAATCGCTTCAAAGGACTTGTAGCCCGTTATCTTGGTAAAGGCTTCGTTGACCCAAGTAATGTTGCCCGCAGGGTCCGATATAACGATGCTGTCGTTGGCGTGCCGCGCGACCAAAGATAACTTTCGCGCTAACTCTTGGGATTCACGCTTCAATTTATCTGAGGCTTTGAGCGCCTGGGACGTTGCTAGAATCTGTTTCGTGTTCGAGAGGTGTTTTTCATGACTGGACACCACAAATTGCAAAACAACATATACGATATAACCCATCATCGTCATCGTAAGTGCGTCGGTCAAAAAGGCGTCAAATGCGCCGCCAGAGCGCAAATATTGCTGGATCAAGATTATAAGGAAAGTCGTGAAGTAAATGCCTAACCGCACATGGGCGCTACGTTTGTGGTAGGGGAGCACCAGACCTGCGTTCAGGGTTGCCGACATGAGAAAGACAAGTGCGAAATAGATGCCAATGCCGTCTTGGGGCAAGCTTTCCGCCATCAGGATACAGATTGCTTGAAAGCCAGCACTAATGCTCGCGCGCGTGTTAACCAACGAAAATTGTCTTCCGTTTTCAAGCGCCTTCAATTGTCGTTTAAAACAAATAAAATCGATGATTTCACCGATTAAGGCGATGCATGCTGCCAGAAGCCCAACAAAGACGGAGGTGTGAAGCGCGACAAAGCCTGATCCAATGACGGTCAAGATCTGCCGTTTTGCCAAATGCTTTATGCGTCCACGCGTGTATTTTTGAAAACGCGTAATGGATGCGTTCAGTGGCTTTGACGTCAGTTTCTGATCTTGGTTTTGTTGGGGCATCCCCTGTTACTCACGTCGCTAATCGCGGCAGTGATCACATCAAAACCTTAACGAATCGGACAACGTTTTTATTTGACGTGGATTCCTGCGTTTCGCATCGCGCTCAATGCAGCATCAAGGCTGCCATCCAGATCTATTGCTCGGCACGCATCAGTTTCGACCACGACCTTATATCCAAGGGCCTGCGCGTCAATCGCGCTGTAATACACACAAAAATCCAAGGCCAAACCGGCAAGGGTGACAGTCGTCACGCCGCGCGATTTCAAATATCCATCAAGGCCTGTTGGGGTTGTCTTGTCGTTCTCGAAAAACGCGGAATAGCTGTCAATTTCGCGGCGAAACCCTTTGCGCACTACCATTTGCGCTAAGCCTGTTTTCAAATCTGGGTGAAAGTCTGCGCCGCTTGTCCCAATGACACAGTGTACGGGCCATAAAACTTGCGGTCCATAGGGCATATCCACGAGCTCGTAAGGGCTTCGATTTTGATGGTTTGTTGCAAAAGACTGATGGTCTTCAGGGTGCCAATCTTGAGAAAGGACACTGATTTCTGAGTTTTCCATCATTTTGTTTATGGGCGCGATCACCTCTGAACCGCCGGCAACGGCCAGTGCGCCACCTTCACAAAAATCATTTTGAACATCGATTACAAGCAATGCGGAGGTGGCGGTCATGTGACTATCCAGTCAGTGGCGAAACGTTGTAATAGCTTCTTAGTTTACTTGCTTTAAGGGGTCAAAATCAGCTACGCGTGCGCGCATGTATACTATAGCCGCGCTCTATCACTTTTCCCCAATCACCGACCTGCCTGCAATGCAGACGTTGGTTCGCAATAAATGCGAGAGCCTGCAGATCAAAGGTACGCTTTTGCTTGCGCGTGAGGGTATCAATGGCACCGTTGCTGGGTCAAAGGCGTCCATAAGCCAGCTCTTAGAATTTCTGAAGTCGCGTCCCGAATTTTCTGGCTTGGAATGGAAACTGAGTGAAAGTCCTGATGAACCCTTCAGTAAACTTAAGGTTCGACTGAAGAAGGAAATCGTAACGATGGGTCAACCCGATGTTGATCCGCGGGGGGCTGTCGGCCAGTACGTTGAAGCCGAAGACTGGAACGATTTTATAAATGCCGATGATGTCGTCGTGATAGATACACGCAATGATTACGAAGTGGCGATTGGCACGTTCGAAGGAGCGGTTGATCCCAAAACCAAGAGTTTTCGAGAGTTTCCTGCGTGGTGGGAGCAAAACAAAAAACGTTTCGAGAACCAGCGCATCGCGATGTTTTGTACGGGCGGCATTCGATGTGAAAAATCGACGAGCTATTTAAAAAGCCAAGGCGTTGAGGACGTTTTTCACCTGAAGGGCGGCATCTTGAAGTACCTTGAAAACGTGCCGCAAGGGGAGTCGACCTGGAACGGCGAGTGCTTCGTTTTTGATGGCCGTGTTTCCGTTGGGCACGGATTGGAAGTTGGACCTCATCAGATGTGTTTCGGATGTCGACGTCCGATCATGCCAGAAGACGTCAAGCGGGACGGTTTTGAGCTTGGGGTCTCGTGCCATCAATGCTTTGATGAGACCACTGAGCAGGATAAAGCGCGTTTTCGCGAACGCCAAAAACAAATCGATCTGACAAAAAAGCGAACTTCGCAGTCAAGCTGAGAAGAAGCACGCGATACGTAAAGGTATTAAGTTTTGTGAAAGCTTAGTGTTTGCAGGTGCCGCACAGACACTTGTCAGGTAGTTTGAGTATCGATTTTAGCCAAGCGCTCAATTTAGCTATTGCCGGATATTTCTGTCGTGTTTCGAATCCAAGTCGCTAAGGAAGCGACGAGGCACCATTGCTTCCCCCTTCGGGAAATCATCGTCGATTCTGAAAAAACCGCGTCATTTTTGGAAAAAACTACGCTTTTTCGAAAAACGGCGCGTGTTGAGGTCAGGTGTTAGCGAGATGAGGTCATCACTTTTCAAAACAACACATGACCCAACGCAACAGGATGATGACCATGACAAAAATTACACACACAGCCGCCCGCCTTCAGCTTGCAAAACAGCGTCAGATGACGTCCTTGATTGATCAAGAAATTTTGTCCCACAGCACAGACATGGTGTTCACCAAAGCAGACTGGGTGCCGCTTTATTTTGATCGGGGAAACAAAGTAACATCTGATAATGGCCAGATGGCGGCGTATCGCGCAATGACGCTTAAGGGCGAGTTGCTTTAGATGGTCTTCACACCGACGAAAGAGTGCGGATATCATGCGTCTTGCAGCGATCCATTTGAAGCGATGGAGCGCGCTAAAGCAAGCTGGGCAGAGCGTCGTGCAGTTCGTCAGGAATGGGATATTGTAAAAAGCACAGCGCGTGATCTGCTTACAGCACGTCAGCGGTTTGATGTACGTATCGAGGATCTTGTCGCATCCCCGCTATGCTCGCTCGGGATCGAAGGCTTTCGTTGCGCGATTGGCATGCAGCGTGTCACCCGTATTCCTGGCTGGCTTGCGGCGCTGTTGATGAAGGTAGAGCCGCAAATGGGTTTCGTGATTCACGCAGCGATGAAACGTCACGCCGCAACGCGCGAGCTTGCACAGGGCGCACAACTGCCTGCTTAAGGGCCTTGTCCGAAGTGTCAAAAATCTAGACAAATACGCGCTTTTGGGCATCATGTACGCATGAAACCCGGGGGCGCGTTTGGATTTGAACATACTTGATTTTGCGGTTCGTGGGTCAACCCTTGGAACGATATTAATCCTGACTGTTCTTATCTGGCTTAGTCGCATCGCACGTGAAGCTCAGTTTGCATGGACTCTGCTCGCGATTGCATCAACTGCAAAAAGTTGGAGCCACCTCGTCGAAAATGCAGGGGCATCGGCCAATTGTTTGGGTGCTGAAAATTATAGGAACGCTTGGTGCTTTGGGCATCACGTGGTTTGCGCTCACGATCTTTCTTGATGAAAAGCGATATAGATGGCTTTGGCTCGGGTCAGCTGCGCTGATCAATGTGGCCTTGTTGTCAGTGCCGCTCTGGCCTCAGATCACCCCGTTTTTGCGCGGCTATGCAGTCGTTCACTTTTTGGCTTTCCTGACGCTTATTTTGTATTCTGCACGGGGCGATTTACAAGACGCACGCCGTCGTTTGCGAAATCCACTGTATTTTGGTTTTTCCTTACCACTTTTGCCATTTGGGCGCTGAAAGCGAACTTGAGTAACTGGCCGGGTGAAACCGTGCCAGACGCTACCGACAAACCAACGCCACAAGAACGTTCGACGGAGCAAACAGCGCTGGTGCGCCGCATTCTTGAAGCAATGGACGAAGGTGTTTGGCAGGTCGAAGGGTTAACAGTCGGCAGCCTTGCCCAAAAAGTCGGAGCGCCTGAGCATCAAGTGCGCAAAGCGATCAATCGTGGCTTGGGGCACCGCAATTTTGCGAGTTTCATTAACCGCGCGCGCATTGATGCGGCGATCAAACGCTTGCAAGCACCGGAAGCCTCCGAAGAAACAATCCTTCAGATTGCGTTTGACGTTGGGTTTAACTCCCTTGGGCCATTCAACCGAGCGTTTCGCGAAACGACGGGGCAATCGCCGACTGATTTTCGCAAGCAGGCACTGACACAAATGTAATGAACTTAGGTCAGTTCTAAAGCGTCGGACATCGCCATTGCGCTCATGCCGCCATCAATGACGATGTCTTGCCCTTTGATCCACGCGCTTTCGGGCGAGGCTAGGAAGATGATCACGTCTGCTGCTTCGTCGGGCAGACCTGCGCGGCCTGCGCGTGCGATATTCTTGGCAACCTTTTCGCCAAATGCTGCGATGAAATCATCTAATATTCCTGTGCTAACAGCAGCAGGACTAGCGGAATTCATGCGCAAACCACGAAGGGTCATTTCTTCTGCGCGTGCCATGGTCATCACGATCACCGCTTCTTTTGTTAGATTATAGGCGCGGGTCGCATCCATATTTTGGTCTACAACAAAGCGTGCGACATCCGAGTTGGAGAGCGCCATAAGTGCTTTGATTTGATCAAGGTTGTCACGCCATGCAGCCCCAGCACGCGACGCGGTGTTCACGATGGCTGCATCGCTTGCAAGCTTATCGAGCATCCCATCAAGGAACGTGCAAAGACCAATGAAATTCACCTTTAGCACCAATTCAGCCAGCCCTTCGCGCGGGGGCAGTCCAGCATTGTTTATCAGTGCATCGAACGGACCCTCAGCAGCATCAAGCGCATTGGCAATAGAATTGGGATCGCTTAGGTCGGTTTTGATCCAGTGATCCGCATTTGGCCTCGGATCGCCAATATCAAACGCTGTTACATGATGGCCCGCGGCTTTAAGCTTTTGGGCGATCGCTGCGCCAATTCCTGTGGCTCCGCCTGTCAGTGCTACGCGCATATAAGTTCTCCCGAAAAGCTATTTTAAAAAAGCCTATGGGATATTCTGCGAGGAGAAAAGGCAATATTCTACGCTTGAGCCAGCTGATTTGTGCGATGTTGTGAGCGAAGAGGTGTGGCCCGGCGATCCATTGATACGCGTGCCGGTTCTCACTCGCTTGATGATGCAATTCGCACAAATGCGCTTACCATTCTTTATCCAGCTGGGACGTGTCGCAAGGGTGATAGTCCAAGTGCTCTTGTTGATCCCGAATTGAGAATGAACGGAATTGAAAACCTGCGGGTTGCCGACTGTTCGCGCATGCCTGCATTGGTGTCAGGTAACACAAATGCACTGACAATGATGATTGCAGGACGCGCCACTGATTTCGTCCTTGGGTTGTAAATCCACTTTTTCATGCAGCATACAGAAAATGTTCCTTGCTATGCTATTTGAAGTAGTGAAGGCTGGAATGGATAACGGTTTTTGGGAGGAAACTATGAAGAAGACAGTACTCGGCGCACTACTTGTTGGCGCGATGCTCGCAATGCCTGCTTTCGCGCAGGTCAACCTGACAGCGGAAACAGCAAGCCCCGGTGGCGCGGTTCACCTTTCGCCAGCGCACCTGACAGAGATCGCAGGCACGCTTGGCATCGCCAACATCCAGCTTGCAGAAGGTCAAACGCTGACCAACTCCATTCAGAACGTTGCTGAAGGTAAGACAGACATCGCGGGTACACCGCATATTCTGCCGTTCCTGATGAGCCGAGGCGTTGGTCCTTATGGATCGCTCGGCAAAGAAAAAGGTGCTGAGCTCGCGGGCAATCTGCGTGCGATCACACCTGTGACTTTGGGTGTTTTCTTTCTGTTTGCATACGATTCCAAGAACCTTGGCGGTTGGGATGATCTTGAGGGTAAGAAAATCTTCAACGGTCCACCACGTGGCGGCGCACTTACGAACGCACGCAGCATGATCCAGATCGTTGCTGGCCTGAAGGATGGCGAAGGCTATGAAGGCATGCAGTCCAACTGGGGTCAGGCGGCTTCCGTGATTTCTGGCGGTGAGCCGGATGCGGTTGTTCTACCAGAGCTGTTCCCGGGCTCACGTCTGACAACTGTTGCGGCTGCTGGTAACATGACTGGTTGGTCCATGCCGAAGGAAGCGTATGAATCTGAGGCGATGCAGAAGTACATGAAAGCACCGGGCTCCGCGCCATCCGAGATCGACATCAACGAGCTGCGCGAAATCATGGGCGACAGCTGGACGTTCCTTTCCGAGGACGACACGTTCCGCGCGTTTGAAACCATTGGTGGCAACGTGGTTCACAAAGACATGGACGACACGCTCGTCTACGATTTGGTGTCCGCATACGTCGCGTCCATGGATGATCTGAAAGCGAAAGCGCCATTCGGCAATAGCGTGAACTTCGACAACCCAATGCTCGGGATGTGTGGTGCGAATCCTGTGAAGTATCACCAAGCGGCTGCACGCGCATGGCGTGAAGCGGGCTATGAGCTCGACGATTGCGCTGTTGCTGAATAAGCGAAATCGCAGTTAACTCAATAGGGCGTCGCCACACACTGGCGGCGCCTTTTTGCACACTTGCTCCAACAGATTTACCCAAAAGGTAGCTCATGTCCGATACGACCGATCAAAAACCGCAAGAGACGCTGTTTCCGAATAAATACGTGTACATTCTCGCGTTGATTTTCGTGGCCATGGGCATCGTGAACAGCATGCCAACGATCCCGGGATGGGATCAGATGTGGCAGAATATTACGGGCATCGACAAGCTTCGCGTGCGCTCTTTCTCGATCGAGTATTTCTATCCATTGGTGTTCTTCATCATGATGGCGATCGTCGCGATGAAGCATTCCATGTGGCGCGCTTGGCAAGGGACATCGCGTGCTTGGTTCGGAGCCTTCATGGACACTGCTTTGATCGTAGCGGCGGGTGCGATTTCGCTGACCTATCTTATCGAAATTGACAGTGTGTGCATCATTGACGCAATCACAGGTGAGCGTGCGCGCATTATGGCAGAAACCCTAGCGGCAGAGATAGAATTTGCCGAGACCATGGGTCTGCCTGTGCCAGATACGGTTGAAGACCCCAAGTGTGTGGCGACCACTGGTGTTTGGTTGGTCGCAATTGTTGGCGCGTCGATCCTGATATTTCTTGGATATAACGTGCGGGTCTGGGGTCTACCGTTGGTCCTCGTGGCGATGTTGGTCGCGGCCTATACGATTGGCACGGTTCTGGTTTGGTACTTCCATGGTCCTGACGACATCAACAAATACTTGATGACGAAACTCGGTGGTGAGCCACGGACCTTCCTTGATGGTGTTCCCAATGTGCATGATGCGTTGGTCAACAACTCATCCGGTATGCTTGGGCGGTTCATGTACGTGATTATGAACCTCGTGTTTCCCTACATTATTCTTGGTGCGATGTTCGGTAAATCTGCGGGTGGACAATCTTTGATCAAACTTGCGTTCCGCTGGACCCGCAATTTGCGGGGTGGACCTGCACATGCTGCTATCGTTTCATCTGCGATGTTCGGCACGATTACTGGTGGCCCGGTAACGAACGTTCTGTCTACCGGTGTTCTGACCATCCCGATGATGCTTAAAGCCGGCTTCTCTCGCGTCTTCGCGGGTGGTGTCGAAGCGGCCGCCTCTTCCGGCGGCTCTATCATGCCGCCTGTCATGGGGGTTGCGGCGTTCATTCTCGCGGCGCTTACCGCGACGCCTTACGGCGAAGTGATCATCGCGGCGACGATCCCTGCGATTGCTTATTTCTTTTGCTTGTTCCTTACGGCGATGTTCCAATCGCGCAAACAAGGGATCGAAGCGTTCGGTGAATTCACGGATGATATGAAGATCACCCGTACCGATATTCTGCACCTAATGCAGATCTTCCTGCCGATCCTTTTGATCTTGATCCTACTGCTCACCAAGAAAGACGCTGTCGGCTGTGGCTGGTTGGGATGGCTGCTTGGCGCGGAAACCGTGATCAATAACGGAGTTTGTCGCGCGATTGAGTTGCCTTGGTTCCTTGAGCTTTATCAAAACGCCGCTGGCGATGCGGGCGCGACGGGATGGTGGGGTGCCGCATTGGTGATGGTGCTGCTTTTCCTGGACAAAGATTTTCGCAAAACACCGCGCAAAGCGCTGGATGCTCTGGCAGATGCAGGCATCACGGTGTCGACGCTTTATCTGATGTTCCTCGCTGTTACGGTCATCGACGTTTGCCTCAACTTTACAGGTTTGTCGAAGTTCGTCGGGATCGACGTTCTCAGCTTCCTGCTGTCCCTCGATCTTGGTGGCAATGCTTCCTTCTCGCTCCAGTTCCTTGCGTTGGCGATCACGATGCTTTTGGCGGTTTTGCTCGGTATGGGCATGCCTGCGGTGCCAGCTTATATCAACGTGGCTTTGCTTATGGGGCCGATGTTGATTGGCCTTGGTCTCGCGACCTTCACGGCGCATATGTTCATTTTCTATTTCGCCGTAGCCTCAGCGATTACACCACCCGTTGCATTAGCGGCGTTTGCGGCGTCGACCATCACCAAGGCAGAGCCGATGGCGACGGGCTTTAGCGCTGTGCGCTCTGGCATTGTGATGTTTGTGATCCCTTTCATCTTTGCTTTCTACCCAGAGCTTTTGCTCATCGACCAAGCGCTTATCGACCCCACAAGTCCCAGCAAGGAATTCTTGCCGGGTTATGAGAATGGCGTCGCGTTTTCGTCGCTGATGTGGTTGATCGCGCGGCTTATCTTCGCGCTTTATTTCATCGCAAGCGCCTTGGCGCGCTATGATACAGGGCCGCTTTCACTGCCTTGGGTGCTAATCCGTTTGGCGATTGCAGTGACCATTCTTGCCAAGCCTGAAATGATCCACTTCAGTGCGATTGCAGTTGGCCTCGGCGTTTTGATTTTGCACCGCTTTTCACAGCGTCAA
>Ga0209654_1001256_pt1 | contig 20670 bp, 18 predicted proteins | sample SaaInl1SG_22_DNA_FD_184646 | JGI IMG/M metagenome (GOLD analysis project Ga0209654, IMG submission 184646) | Marine microbial communities from expanding oxygen minimum zones in the Saanich Inlet - ESP_161SG_22_DNA (SPAdes) (version 2) | ecosystem: Environmental > Aquatic > Marine > Intertidal... | reverse complement strand
GTTAGAACAAGAAACTTCGACATGTCTGGTGTCGAGATCAACGGCCTAATGATGCAAATGGACCGCATTGATCAGGTTGTACACGCAGGCACCAAAGAGATTTGGGCCGTTAGAAATTTGGACAGACGTGAACTGCACAATTTCCACGTTCATGGGGTCTCGTTCAGGGTCCTCAGTGTGGGTGGAGAGGCACCAGAGCCGCATCAAAGTTGGGACAAAGACACGGTATTGATTCCACCCGAAACCACTGTTGAGCTCCTGGTTACCTTTCCGGAAGCAGCTTCAGAAGGATGGCCCTTTATGTTCCACTGTCATTTCCTGAGGCATGAGGGTAGGGGCATGATGGGTCAGTACCTAGTCGTGGAACCGGGAAGCAGCTTGGAGCCAGCGGACCACATGATCTCTTCTGGGGGGCATAGCCACTAGAGGCGCCTAGAAATGAAAAACCCCTCCCGAAGGAGGGGTTTTCACTTTGTGGAGACTAGGGGGATCTATTTACCCCATCAAACCAATGGTCTAGGGCCTATGTTTTGTGAAATCAGACTATAAATCAGACTATTTATTAGCTCTCAATAGGTGTCGCTTACCGTTGAGCAAATTCGAAATCACTGTGTGACGCACCAAAACCTTGTAAGAGATAAGCCCTATGGCCACTGTCAAAATGCTCGTAAGGGTGATGGTCAGCGGAGCACCAAACCCGTTGACGCTAAAAATGAAGAGGAAGAAAAACACCAGCGGCAGGTGTATTAGGTAAAGCCAGTAACTCGCGTCTGAGAGAAACCGCATTGTTTTGCTGGGTCTGTGCGCAAATCTCAAGAAAAGGCCGATTATTCCGAAGCTTCCGGTTGTTGAGGCAGCGCCATAAATAAGATTCACAGCCACCCAACCAGTGTCCTGAATAAAAAAGAAGAGCATGAAGAGGGTTCCGAAAATTGCCATCAACCAAAAAGCACGATTTCGCAGGAAATCCAGCCAACGATCCCTTTGGTGATAAGCGATCGCCCCTGACAAAAACAACAGAAAATACCAGGTGAGTAAGCCCGCTTCTGGAATAAGCCTCGAGCTGGTTCCGAGCTCATCCTGGTCATTCAAGACGCCTGGTAACAAAGGCAACGCCAGCGTGATGACAACCATTGCGTACGCGGGATGAATTACACGAAGCTTCTCCAGCGGTATGACCCTCGCCAGCAATACAAACGCGACACTAAACAGGACCAGGAAATACAAAAACCACAGGTGCTGAAAATCAATTGGAAAAACATCGAAGGTGTTGCGGCCTGTGATCCATGCGCCCTGGCTCGTCCAGCTATTCGCAAAGGTGACGGGAAGCCAAAATAAGGCAAGAGGCGCAGCGATTCGAGCAGCGCGATTCCGGATGAAAGATCTCGCACCCCGCGTGGACACTAAAAATGCGGCAAAAAATCCGGCGATCACGAAAAAAGCCGGCATTCGAAACACGTGGAGAATCTGGTGGGTGAACGCCACGGCTACAAACTCCAAGAAGCTGCCGGGCTCTTGATAGAGATAAACGAACACGGCCGAGTGAAAAAGGATGCCAAGCACAAGAAGGGATGCCCTCGCGGCGTCTAATGCGTGCATCCTAGGCATGGCTTTCACCCTACCAGCTAAAGAAAAACCCCTCCCGAAGGAGGGGTTTTCACTTTGTGGAGACTAGGGGGGTCGAACCCCTGACCCCCTGCTTGCAAAGCAGGTGCTCTACCAACTGAGCTAAGTCCCCGTAGCGAGCCTTCCCTAGTGGAAAGTGCTCACCGTGGGCCTAGGAGGACTTGAACCTCCGACCTCTTCATTATCAGTGAAGCGCTCTAACCACCTGAGCTATAGGCCCGTAAAGCAAGTTGATGCTACTAGAAAAAACCCCTAGCCACAAACCCTAAATAACTAGTTGTTTGTGAAAGTGAGCGCCAGTCCGCCAACCAGCTTAGAAATCAGGTTGAAGATGACCGCCCAAACCGCCCAGAGGGCAGTTGTTAGCACGACATTTAGGAGTGCGAGGGTTCCTGCGGTCGTCATCACATTTGAAAGCGAAAAGTCCTCTTCGAGATTTATATTGCTACCGTCTCCGAGGATCGAGCCAAGCAGGCTGCCCACCGAGGAGAAGATGCCCGAATTGGATAGCACTGCCCAAATCAACCAGGCTCCAACAACCAGTGCAATCGACGTAGCTATCGAAATCAGAAAACCGACTTTTACCGCTGACCAAACATCAACGTTTCTTAGCTTTAGTCGAATTTGCTTCTTCGGCTCTTTCGGCTTCTTACTCCGGTTGAACAGCGCTGTCATCTGCCGCTCCTTCGGTCTCGGTTTCTTCGGTCAGGTCTTCATTTGTTTCTAGGTTTCGCTCTGAGTTCCTCGCAATTGAAAGCACCGAGTCGCTCTGGTCAAATCTAGCAAAAACAACACCCATGGTGTCACGTCCCTTTGCGGGAACTTCAGTTGCAGAGGAGCGGATCACTTTTCCAGAGGAGAGCACAGCCAGAACCTCATCGGTTTCATCAACCATGAGCGCTCCAACCAGATCGCCACGCTTTTCATCTAGTTTGGCAACCTTAATACCGATACCGCCACGCTTCTGCACGCGGTACTGATCGGCGGCAGTTCGCTTCGCATAACCACCCTCGGTCACTACGAACACATAGCCAGACTCACCAATGACAGATGCGGACAGTAGTTCGTCCTCCTTACGGAAGGCCATGCCGATCACACCGGAGGTGTCTCTGCCCATTGGGCGCATTGAGCTGTTGGCAGCAGAGAACCTAATCGACATTCCCTTGCGGCTAACAAGAAGGACGTCGTTCTCCTCGCTAACAAGCATTGCGTTCACCAGTTCATCGCCTTCGCGGAGCTTAATGGCAATAATTCCACCGGTTCTTGAGGTGTCATAGAGCTCAAGCGCGGTCTTTTTAACAAGCCCGTTCTTGGTTGCCATAACCAAATATGGTTCCTGAGCGTAATCCTTCAGATCAAGCACCTTGACCACTCGCTCTTCTGGCTGCAGAGCCAGCAGGTTAGCGACGTGTTGACCCTTTGAGTCGCGGCCAGATTCTTGAACCTCATAAACCTTGGCCCTGTATACCCGGCCGGCGTTTGTGAAGAACATGAGCCAGTGGTGTGTGGTCGAAACGATGAAGTTCTGAACCACATCGTCTGCCCTGAGGTTTGCACCCTTAACTCCGCGGCCTCCGCGGTGTTGAACGCGGTAGTTATCGCTTCTGGTGCGCTTGATGTAGCCGCCCTGGGTCAAAGTGACAACCATTTCCTCTTCAGGGATTAGGTCTTCCATGCTTACGTCGCCGTCAAAGCCGAGCATGATTTCTGACCTGCGGTCATCGCCATACTTGTCAACGATTTCGGCTAGTTCGGTGGAAACGATGTCGCGCTGCGCCTTCGGGTCACCAATAATTCGCTGGAACTCGGTGATTTGTTTCTCTAGTTCTGAGGCTTCGTCAATAATCTTCTGACGCTCAAGAGCAGCAAGCTGACGCAGCTGCATGTTCAGAATGGCGCGAGCCTGCAACTCATCGATCTTTAGCAGCTTGATTAGTCCGTCTCGGGCGTCCTCAACGGTTGCGCTCTTTCTGATAAGAGCAATCACTTCGTCCAGAGAATCCAGGGCCTTTAGGTAACCGCGCAGAATGTGGGCGCGCTCCTCTGCCTTGCGCAGTCTGAACTGGGTTCTTCTGACGATGATGTCAATTTGGTGAGTGACCCAGTTGGTGATAAAGCCATCTATTGAAAGCGTCCTTGGGACTCCGTCAACCAGTGCCAGCATGTTGGCACCGAAGTTATCTTGCAGCTGGGTGTACTTATAGAGGTTATTCAGTACGACCCTGGCAACTGCGTCCTTTTTCAGAACAATGACAAGACGCTGGCCTGTCCTACCGGAAGTTTCATCACGAATGTCAGCAATGCCAGTGAGCTTGCCTTCTTTTGTGAGTTCAGCGATCTTTAGTGCCAAATTGTCCGGGTTCACCTGATACGGAAGCTCTGTTACAACAAGGCAGGTGCGGTTCTGGACTTCCTCAACGTTTACAACAGCGCGCATCGTTATTGAACCGCGGCCGGTGCGGTAGGCGTCTTCGATGCCGCGGCGACCAAGAATTTGAGCTCCAGTTGGGAAATCTGGTCCCTTGACTAGCTTGATTAGCTCTTCAATGAGCTCTTCGCCGACAACATCTGGGTTCTGAAGCACGAACTGGGCGGCCTGGGAGACCTCTCTCAGGTTGTGCGGTGGAATGTTTGTTGCCATTCCAACAGCGATACCGATGGATCCGTTGACCAAAAGGTTCGGGAACCTTGAGGGCAGAATTGTTGGCTCCTGGGTTCTACCGTCGTAGTTGTCTTGGAAATCAACAGTTTCCTCGTCGATGTCCCTGACCATCTCCATCGCCAACGGTGCCATCTTGCACTCGGTGTAACGGGGAGCAGCAGCTGGGTCATTACCCGGGGAGCCAAAGTTTCCCTGGCCCCAAACCAACGGATAACGCAGGTTCCAGTCTTGAACAAGCCTTACCAGGGTGTCGTAAATGGCGGTGTCACCGTGAGGGTGGAACTGACCCATGACATCGCCGACTACGCGCGAACACTTTGAGAATTGCTTGTCTGGGCGATATCCGCCGTCATACATTGCATAGAGAACACGGCGGTGAACTGGCTTTAGGCCATCTCTAACGTCTGGGAGCGCTCTTCCGACGATAACGCTCATCGCGTAGTCGAGGTAGCTTCTTTGCATCTCGACCTTTATGTCGATCCGCTCTACTTTGTCAATCTGGTTTTCTGACATTTTCTAGCCCTCCTAGATGTCCAAGAATCGGACGTCTTTGGCGTTTCTCTGAATAAAGTTTCTGCGGCTCTCCACGTCTTCACCCATCAGAGTGGAAAAGACCTCATCGGCTAGAGCTGCATCGTCGAGCGTCACCTGCAATAGGGTTCTGCTCTCCGGGTTCATGGTTGTTTCCCAAAGCTCGTCATAGTCCATCTCGCCCAGACCCTTATAGCGCTGGATTGAGTTTTCCTTTGGAATCTTGCGTCCAGCTGCTTGGCCTTCTGCCAGGCGACGATCGCGCTCTTCATCGGTGAAGACATACTCATGAGGTGCGTTTGACCATTTGATTTTGAACAGTGGCGGCTGCGCCATGTAGACGTAGCCGTGCTCAATCAGTGGCCTCATGTAGCGGAACAGCAGGGTGAGAAGCAGGGTGCGAATGTGCTGACCATCAACATCGGCGTCAGCCATCAGGATGCACTTGTGATACCTAATCTTTTCAACGTCAAACTCTTCACCGATTCCGGTACCAAACGCCGTAATCAGGGCCTGGACCTCGGTGTTAGCAAGGGCTCTATCGAGTCTCGCCTTCTCAACATTGAGAATCTTTCCGCGAAGCGGCAAGATCGCCTGGGTTTCTGGGTTTCGGCCTCGAACCGCTGAACCTCCAGCCGAGTCTCCCTCTACGATGTAAATTTCTGAAACAACGGGGTCTCTTGATGAGCAGTCCCTAAGCTTTCCTGGCATACCGCCGGATTCAAGCAAACCTTTTCTTCTGGTTGCCTCACGGGCTTTTCTCGCTGCCATTCTTGCGCTGGCTGCTTGGATTGCCTTGCGCACAACTTCCTTGGCTTGAATCGGGTTTCTCTCGAGCCAGTCACCAAGCTGATCGTTTACGACCTTCTGGACGAAAGCCTTGGCTTCGGTGTTACCAAGCTTGGTTTTTGTCTGCCCTTCGAACTGCGGCTCGGTGAGCTTTACCGAGATAACAGCGGTTAGCCCCTCACGAACGTCGTCTCCGGTGAGGTTGTCGTCTTTTTCCTTCAGTAAATTCTTGTCGCGAGCATATTTGTTGAGTAAAGAAGTCAGTGCCGTGCGGAAACCCTCTTCGTGAGTTCCACCCTCGTGAGTGTTGATCGTGTTTGCATAGGTGTGAACGCCCTCGTTGTAGCCGGTGGTCCACTGCATCGCGATTTCAACCGAGATGGTCTTTTCCTTGGTTTCGGTCTCGATGGAAATGATGTCGTCGTGAACTGTCTCGACCTTTTTTGCGGAATTTAGATACTCCACGTAGTCAGCAAGGCCACGCTCATAGTGGTAACTGTCTTTCCGGCCGTCTCGCTCATCAAGCAGGTTGATCTTTAGGCCCTTATTCAAAAAGCACATCTGTTGGAAGCGCTGGCGCAAGGTCTCGTAATCAAACTCAACCGTTTCAAAAATTTCCGCACTCGGGGTGAAGCGCATGGTGGTTCCGGTGCGATCGGTCTTCTCGCCTTTTTCAAGGGGTGCGTCGGGTACACCAATGGTGTAGTTCTGTCTCCAGATGAAGCCCTCTCGGTGAACCTCTACAGAAAGGGTTTCTGAAAGTGCGTTTACAACTGAGGCTCCAACACCGTGAAGCCCGCCGGAAACTGCGTATCCGCCGCCGCCAAACTTACCTCCTGCGTGCAGAACCGTCAGCACAACCTCAACGGCTGGCTTTTTTTCGACGGGGTGCATGTCAACGGGAATGCCTCGACCGTTGTCACTAACCCGAATATCACCGTCAGCAGTTATGACAACGTCGATGTTGTCACAGTGGCCTGCAAGGGCTTCGTCGACTGAGTTGTCAACGATTTCATAAACCAGGTGGTGGAGTCCGCGGGGTCCTGTCGAACCAATGTACATGCCCGGTCTTTTACGAACTGCTTCCAGTCCTTCAAGGACTTGAATGTCTCCGGCGTCATAGTGATTTTGAGGTTCTGACATATTCAATTACTTCCCGTTCGGGTTAGCTCCACAAAAATGCGGTCTAGGACCGACTTACATTCGGGTGTACTAACGCCTCTATTCTACCTCAGAAGCCAGACAAACTTAGGGATATGGTGTTTAGCCGTATGTGTCGCGTGGACCGCGTCCAGGAACCGAACGGGGCCCTTTTTTCCAACTCGGGGCGTCGGGCCCCAAAAATGTGAGTTGGTCAACGGTTAGTTTCGGGTGTACTACCGCCAATTTTTCCAAAATCTGCTTTTCCAAAAGGCGCATTTGTGTGGCCCAAGCGGTTGATCGGCAACGAACAACCAGCTGTGTCCCCTTAATTTCCTCTGGGAAAGACGCCGCAGCACTAGCTTCTCCAACCACCTGCTCCCAATCTGAGAAAAGCGAAGCTTTTTCCATCTGGCCTGTCCAGTTGAATTCACCCAGCAAGTGTTCGAGGCTGTCCGCGGCAGTAACGAGATCTCGACCGGGTTCAAATGGTTTGTTTCCGCGTGCTCTATTCTTCTCGCGCAGCTTTTGATCCTTGGACTTCATGCCATGGGTGTTAGCCAAGAACTGCTTGAAGAATTTATCTGCAGCCTCGAATGAGAACCTAGGCAACGATCCCACCACCCTCCACGTTGAAACGACCAGCCCAATCAAGTTCTGGCGCCATTGTTTCATCTGCTGCGGTGATGATTACCTGCTGGTAATCGGTGACAAAATCCAAAAGTCTTTCTCTTCGCCCTTTATCGAGAACTGCAAACACATCATCGAGGAGCAAAATAGGGTCCCCGGTATCGCTAGCTTTTCGGGATACTTCACCCAAGGCAAGCTTGAGTCCAAGAGCTAGGGACCAGGCTTCCCCCTGGGACGCATGGGTCTTTGCAAGAAGCCCGGCTTTCTCAATCAGAAGCTCGTCCCTGTGCGGCCCAACAAGGGTGATGCCCCGCTCAAGTTCTTTATGACGAAGAGCTTCGAGACCTTCGTGAAAGGCATCTGCATAAGAAGTGGGATCGGTTGCTATTTGAGACAACTTTTCATTTTCATCTGTTCCTAAAGCGGAAACCACTTTCAAACGGACAGAGTCCTCGGAATTGCTTAGTTTTTTATAAAAGTCTTGTATCAGAGGCTCCAGTGACAAAACCAATTGCAGCCGCTCCATAGCGATTGATGTTCCAAGGCTTACAAGCTGATCATTCCAAATATCCAGCGTGGAAACGTCTGGGGCTTTCAGGCCTCTAGCTGACTTCAGCAGGGCGTTGCGCTGTTTTAGAACCCTGTCATAGTCTGATTTCACTCCGGCAAGGCGAGGCTTCAGTTGAATTAGAGACGAATCTAAAAACCTTCTTCGATCTGACGGGTCCCGCCTAATAAGGTCAAGATCCTCCGGGGCAAAACTGACGGTTTTCACCAAACCCAGAAGCTCAATCGGCTTTTTTCTAACGGATCCGTTCAGGAAGTATCGGTTGCTTGCTTCTTTATTTAGTTCCACCCCAACCAAGAGGTCTCTAGATTCATGTTGAACCTTCACAGAAAGCTGGGCACTTGGTTCTTCGCTGTTTATAAGTGCCTGATAGCCCGAGACTCGGTGTGACTCAAGGGTTGATAAGAAACTAATCGCCTCAACGAGATTGGTTTTGCCGTGGCCATTTTCTCCATAGACAAGGACTTGACCTTCAGGAAAATCTATATTCGCCTGGGAGTAATTCCTGAAATTGGCTAGTTGAATGGACCTAACCCACAATGTTTAGGCCTTTACTCAAGAAACCAGAAGGTTTGGCTGAAGAAGATACTTGAAGTCTTTATCGCCATTCTTCGGATCAACAGGACTAATCAACACAGGACCCGGCTTATTTGGGTTATTCGGGTTCACCGTGAAACCGATTTTCACTGCCTCGGCATCCAAGCCAACGAGTGCGTCGGACAAAAACTGCGGGCGAAGAGAAACTGTTGTTTCATCGCCCTTTAGGCTGCAAGTAATCTGCTCCGATGCGTCTGCAATATCAGACCCAACCGACTCAAGCGATAGTTCGTTCTCGGAAAATTTGTATCGAAGTGGTTTTTCTCTATCAACCACCAGCGCCACGCGCCTTGTAGCATCCAGTAAATCGTGGTTGTTGATGACCGCGAAGCTTGCTGTTTCTTCCGGGAACAGTTGTAATACAGCTGGGTACTTCCCTTTGATGGTTGCGGTTGCAACTGACTTGTTGCCGCTGGAAAATCCGATCATGTCTTTTTCGTCTTCGCCGAAACCTATTTCCAATTCTCCATCGTGACTGAAAGTCTTGGAAATTTCACTCAAAACTCTGGCGGGTATTAGAACTTCGCGTTCAAGCGCGGTGCCAGTCCAGGGTAGAGATTTGACTGCAACCCTAAATCTGTCAGTTGCAACCATTGTTAGTTCTTTTGAGTCAGCAGTGATCATTACAGCTGTAAGAACCGGAGTCACCTCTTCTCTTGAAGCTGCGGTTGCAACCTTAGAAACGCCATTGGTGAACTCTGTTGCGGACACTTTGCCTGTTGCCTTAGGAACAGTTGGTGTATCTGGGTAGTCAGCTGTTGACATGGAAGACAGCGAAAACTTACTCGAACCAGATTTAACCTGCAGCCTTGACTCTTCTAGATCTAGTGAAACTGACTCAGCTGGAAGCTTGCTAATAATTTCTGAAAACAGCTTTGCCTGAACTAGAACCTTGCCTGGGTTTTCTACAGCGGCTGCAATCTTTACTCGAGCTGCAACTTCGTAATCAAAAATAGAGAGATTTACCTCATCCGCAGTTGCTTCAATCATCACACCGGATAGCTGAGGAAGTTGAGGTCTCGGAGATAGTAGACGGACTAAAAAAGAAACTGCATCACTTAGAACTTCGCGATCGGCCTGGAATTTCATAACAGCTTTCTAGTCGTTGTGGCTTTTATCTTGTCACAACTTGGGCTACGAGGGACACAGTCAAATTATTGTTCCAAATAATAATTATTTAATATCTTTAATAATCATTAATAACCTGCTGTGGAAATGTGGATAACTCAGGTTTTCCTTGTTGTTATTTACTAACTACAACGGTGTAAGTTGTGCACAGCCTTGTGTATAAGTCTGTGGAAAACAAATGTCTATGTGGATAATTTTTGAACGAATCAGCTATTTGGTGTTGTTGTTAGAGCAAAAGGCAGGGTTTTGTAAGTTTTTATAGAAAGTTATCCACAAGTTTAATTGAAAACTATTTGTGGTTGTCTTTTATTTTCTGGATGATTTCAGACACCTGGTTGTAGATGTAGCGTCTTTCTCTCATTTGAGCGCTGATTTTTTTGGTTGCATACATAACTGTTGTGTGATCGCGGTTTCCAAAATGAGTTCCAATTTTCGGGAGTGACAAATCAGTAAGTTCCCTGCAAATGTGCATTGCTATCTGCCTTGCCAGCGCAATTGCGGCTTGGCGACCGGAGCCAGTTATCTCTTCTTGGGTAATTTTGTAATAGGCGGAGGTGGCTGCAATTATTTCCATCGGAGTGATTCTGGTTTCGTCTGATACTGAAAACGAATCCTTCAGTACTGTTTGAATGAGGTCCATATCGATGGCTTGCCTGTTGAGGTTTGCAAATGCAGTGACCCTGATTAGTGTGCCCTCGAGTTCCCGAATGTTTGATGAGATCCGGGACGCCATGTACTCAATTACCGGCTCGGGAATGTCGATGCGTTCTGCCGCGGCCTTTTTTCGCAAGATGGCCACTCGGGTTTCGAATTCTGGAGCCTGGATGTCTGTGATTAGACCCCACTCGAATCTTGAGAGCATGCGCTCTTCGAAGCCCTCAAGCTGTTTCGGCCTTAGGTCGGAGGTTATGACAACCTGTTTGTTGTGATCATGCAGGTTGTTGAAGGTGTGAAAGAAGGCCTCTTGGGTTTGGTCCTTACCCTGCAGAAACTGGATGTCATCGACAAGGAGAATGTCTACGTCCCGGTACTGCGCTTGGAATTCGGCTGGCTTGTTGTTTTGAATCGCGTTAATAAAGTCATTGGTGAACTCCTCGCTCGATACATAGCGAACCTTGGTTCTGGGCTTTAGGTGCATGGCGTAGTGGCCGATGGCGTGAAGAAGGTGAGTTTTGCCCAATCCACTTGAGCCGTAAATAAACAGCGGGTTATATGCCTCAGCCGGAGCCTCTGAAACCGCAAAGGCAGCAGCATGGGCAAACCGGTTGGATCCGCCTGTAACAAAGTTTTCAAAGCTATATTTTGGGTTTAGTCGAGACTCACCGGTCAGAGCTACTGGGCCCGTGGCTGGATCTTTGTCCAAAACTGGTGGCTCAGGTTCAACCGCAATGTCGATTCTCGTAGGAGTTTGAAGATCCTCGTTTGTGATAACCAAGAAATTGGTTGGGCCTCCGAATTCGGCCAGTTCCTCAAGCGCATCCAGCAGTAGCTCTTTGAGCCGTTGTTGCAGCATGGACCTGGTTGTTTCGTTGGGGACTTCTATGTAGAGGGTTTCGTCTAGAACACCCTTGGGCACCGCTAGGTCCAAATGGCCTCTTAGGTGGGGGGTAACTCTCTCGTCGGAACTCATTTTGGTTACGAGGCTGCTCCACATTGATGCAAGAGCGACGTCGGCCATCCTGAATTCCTTTCCGTAAACTCAATAGTTATCCACAGATTTTTACACAGATTCTGATGCCTGTGGAAAAACTCTGAACCCCTGTGGAAAACTTACTGAAACTTCCCCGGTTCCTTGATTTGAACATTCAAGTGGAAAGCACCGCAAGATATCAAATTGACTCGGCGTGTCGCGCCAAGGTTTTTAGCAAATTTGTGAGAGGAGCAAAGTTTCTTAGATTGGGTATCACTCATACCTTGACTATCTTGCCGATTCGGCGTATCTTATTGAAGTTGTTTTGGGATGGAATTCCCAACAGACCCAGGGAGTTTCTAAAGTGAGCAAGCGCACCTTTCAGCCAAACAATCGCCGCCGTGCAAAGACCCACGGCTTTCGTCTTCGCATGCGTACCCGTGCCGGACGCGCAATCCTAGCTGCACGTCGACGCAAGGGCCGCACCGAACTAAGCGCCTAGAGGGCAGTTGTTAGCCAGGCCCAACCGACTTACCTCTGGCGTGGATATCCGCCATGTACTCAAGTCTGGCAAACGAGCAAGCAGTAAATTCGCCACGATTCACTATTTGATGGCTGATAAGCCGAGTTTCGCCATAGTCACATCAAGATCGGTCGGAAATGCCGTCGTTAGAAATCAGCTGCGTAGAAGAACCAAAGCCATTCTCCACAATCAGTTAGATTCAATGATCCCGATCACGGCTGTCATCCGCTATCGAGCCGGGGCCAGCAAGATGACCTTTGACCAGTTATCGGAATCTATTTCTGAGCTCATGAAGAGAGTCGGCAATTGAGATCACTTCAGTTTTTGATGTTATTGCCTAGAAATCTTTTGATTGCACCGGTTTTGTTCTGGAGGAAAGTAATCTCACCGCTCTACGGAGATATCTGTCGCTATTACCCTTCCTGCTCTTCTTATGGCCTTCGGTCCCTGCAGAATCTTGGGGTCCTAAAGGCAGTGCCACTAACAACCTGGCGAGTTCTTAGGTGCAACCCTTGGTCTGCCGGAGGTGTGGACGAGGTTAGAGCTGGACCAAGTTGGATTTCGATAAGCCAGCTAGGATTTGTAACATCCGCTAAATCAGAAATTAAGAGGTAATCGTGGATCTGTTATGGCCCATTAAGTGGCTCATCGAATTAATCTTGGTGAGCTTCCACACGCTTGTCAGTTCAATCGGCCTCTCCTTTAACTCCGGTGCTTCCTGGGTTTTGGCAATCGTTGGATTGGTCTTGGTTGTCCGCGCCGCATTGATCCCGGTTTTCGTGAGACAAATCAAGAGCCAGCGAAACATGATGTTGGTTCAGCCAGAACTTCAAAAACTGCAGAAGAAGTACAAGGGCAAGACCGACCGCGAATCCAGAGAGCGATTCGCTAAAGAGCAAATGGAGCTTTATAAGCGAACCGGCTCAAACCCTTTGAGCTCTTGTCTGCCACTTCTTTTGCAGATGCCTATTTTTATGGGTCTGTTCTTCGTACTGAATACTGCGCAACGCAATGAAGCTGGCGTGGGTCTTCTAAACGCCGAGCTGGCCGAGTCTTTCTCTCAGGCTCAGATTTTGGGTGCTCGACTTTCGGATACCTTCTTTGGATCCGATGAGCTCAACGTAAAAATCATCGCTGGAGTGATGATTATTCTGATGTCTTCTTCCCAGTTCATCACCCAGAAGCAGATCATGGCTAAGAACCAGAACCCGGCCACCCAGAACAGCCAGTTCATGCAAACGCAGAAGATCATGCTTTATGCACTGCCTGCCGTGTTCCTTTTCTCCGGCCTAACTTTCCCGCTCGGTGTAATGACCTACTGGTTGGTATCGAACTTCTGGACCATGGGACAGCAGTTCATCGTCATTAGAAATATGCCAACACCTGGATCCCCTGCTCACCAGGCAAGACAGGATCGCCTTGAGCGCAAGGGCAAGCTACCCAAACAAGAGACCACCCCAGCAATCGAAGAGGCTGCGCCAGAGCCAGAGGTCAAACAGCGCAACCAACCCGTGAGCAAAAAGCGAAACAAGAAAAAGAAGAACTAAATGAGTGAAGAAAAAGAACTAGAGCAGCAGGGCGAAGTAGCAGCTGACTTCATAGAAGAATTCCTGGATGTTGCAGACCTCGACGGCGACTTGGACATCGAGTTCAAGAAGGAGCGCGTTTACATCAGCGTTCAGAGCGAGGGCGAATCAAACCTTGGCAAGATTTCAGACCCAGATACCGTCGAAGCCATTCAGGAACTCGCCCGCTTGGCAGTACAGGCAAAGACTGGCGAGATGAGCCGTTTGATTCTGGACATAGCCGGCTCCAGGCAAGCCAAGACCGACAAGCTGCAGAAGCTCGTCGAGCGCACCATTGAAAAACTTGAAGAGACAGACAACGAGCAGCATTTGAAGCCGATGACTTCTTATGACCGCAAGCAGGTCCACGACATGGTTTCTGAGGCCGGATTCCTATCCGAGTCCGAAGGACAAGGGCGAGATCGCCACATTGTCGTTCGCAAGCCCTAAATGTTTCACGTGAAACGGTAGTGGTTTGAACGATCAATCAACTGTCGAATCTGAACCAGATTACGCAGCCAAGCTTTTCGGAGACCGAATCGACTTGGCTCGTTCATACGTTGCACTCTTGGCTCGTGATTCAGACACCTTTGGACTACTCGGCCCGAGGGAGCTCCCCCAGCTCTGGAGTAGGCATGTGCTTAGCAGTGCACTGCTCGCCGAACTTCTAGAACCAAGCCAGAAGATCGTAGACATTGGCAGTGGTGCGGGCCTCCCCGGCATACCGATGGCGATTGCCTCACCTGACTGCCATTTCACCCTTGTGGAGCCTATGGAGAGAAGATCAAACTGGCTAACCTCAGCCATAGCCGAATTGGGATTGACCAACGTTGAGGTAGTGCGTTCTAGAGCAGAGGACCTGCAGCGAACCGATTTTGATGTGGCCACGGCCAGAGCGGTTGCTGCACTGGACAAACTGGTAAGGCTGCTCTCCCCACTAATTAGGGGCGGAGCAGGAAAAACTATTCTTGCTCTCAAGGGAAGCAGGGCACCCCAAGAGATTGACGAGGCTTCCGACAGGCTGAATCTTCTCGGGTTTGACACTCCTGAGATACTTACACTTGGTCTGGGGAAAGCACCTGAGACAGCAACAGTGGTTCGAATTAGGCTAAAGGCTTGAGTGGAGTTATGAACGAGATGCCAGCGGAAGAAACGGCGGTTACAAAACCGACCGTGACGCCTGGCTTGGGCTACCCAAATCACCGTTCAGAACAATCCCCAGAACCAATTGGCTGGCACGGCACAGTCGATGCTGAAATCGAGCATGTTTCACGTGAAACATCCGATGGAGGATCGAATGACTAATCCGTCCGGAATCCAAGCACCCATCATGCGGGAAATGACGCTCAATGCGGAGCGAGCCAGGAAAGTGGATGCTGCCGTGCTTGTGGCCCCTGCTCAGACTCGAATCATTACCATCTCCAACCAGAAGGGCGGGGTGGGCAAGACAACAACGGCGGTAAACATTGCAGCCGCTTTGGCTTCAAAGGGCATGAGAGTGCTTGTGATTGATCTTGACCCGCAGGGAAACGCCTCGACAGCCCTTGGAGTAGAGCACCACAACGGTGTTCCGGGCAGCTACGAAGTCTTGGTTGATGGCGAGCATGTCGCTGATTTAGTGAAGCAAAGCCCCGAGCACCCCAACCTTTTCTGCCTACCGGCCAGCATCAACCTAGCTGGTGCTGAAATTGACATGGTCAACGTGGAGCAGCGCGAGCAGGTCTTGGCCAAAGCGCTAGCCAAATACATTTCCTCTTCGGAGCCAAGAATTGATTATGTCTTTATAGATTCACCTCCGAGTCTTGGATTGCTAACCGTGAATGCACTGGTTGCTGCAACAGAAGTGCTGGTTCCTATTCAGTGCGAGTATTACGCGCTTGAAGGCGTAACTCAGCTGGTTTCCAACATCGAACGAGTAAAGAAAGCGCTGAACCCTGCGCTGCAGGTCAGCTCGATATTGCTTACGATGTTTGACAACAGAACCAACCTGAGCACTGATGTCGCCAATGAGGTACGCAAGTTCTTCCCTAAGGAAACCCTGGGGGCAACCATTCCGCGCTCTGTGAGGCTCTCTGAGGCTCCCAGCTATGGTCAGACTGCAATTACCTTCGACCCAAAGAATTCTGGCTCCCTCGCCTATCAGGAGGCAGCAATCGAACTAGCTCAACGAGGGGAACACTAAATGAGTGAAAAAAAGAGGCCTGAACGTCGCGGTGGACTCGGTAGGGGCATCGGCTCCCTAATTCCAGAAGGCGACAGAGGTGCTGTGGATGTCTTTTTTGGATCCGATTCAGCATCACCGGTGCAGGTGGACTTAGTCCCAGGTGCAACTCTTGCGCTTCTGGACCCCAAAACAATCATTCCTAATCCCCAGCAGCCCAGAAGCGTCTTTGAAGCAGAGGCATTCGCAGAGCTGGTGCACTCCATCAGTGAATTTGGAGTGCTACAGCCGATTGTTGTGCGGCCAAACGGCAGTGGTTTTGAACTCATCATGGGAGAGCGCAGGCTCAGAGCTTCGATAGAAGCGGGACTCCAAACAATTCCAGCTGTCGTTCGCGACACCGCGGATGAAAACATGCTTCGAGATGCCCTGCTCGAAAATATTCACCGCGCAAACCTAAATCCTTTGGAAGAAGCGTCCGCCTATAAGCAAATGCTTGAGGACTTTGGCACCACACAGGATCAACTAGCGGACAAACTAGGGCGCTCAAGGCCTCAAATCACCAACACTTTGAGACTGTTGAAGCTGCCGGTTGACGTTCAGGACAAGGTTGCCTCGGGTGTTCTAAGCGCAGGTCACGCAAGAGCGCTCTTGGGTGCATCAGACGAGACGGTGATGCGAGAACTAGCAACAAGAGTGATCCGCGAGGGCATCTCAGTACGCGGTTTGGAAGAACTGGTTTCTGGAGCGAAGGCCAAGCCCGGCAAAGCCAAGATTAAGCCGGGCGGCAAACAGGACATGCTCAAAGAGCTGTCAGAAGACCTTGCAGATCACCTGAATACGGTTGTGAAAATTAACATTGGCAGGAAAAAAGGTCAAGTCGTAATCGAATTCGGCAATCTTGCAGACCTGCGTCGAATTATTGGAGACATTAAGGGCGAAAACTAGGTCCTAGCCCTTTTTGCCAGCTCCAAGTAGGTTTCAGGGAGCTGGAGCCCCTCAGCCAAAACTGCTTGAGGCAATAACGAGGTTTCAGTCATTCCCGGAGTCACGTTTGCCTCCAGAAACCAAGGTTTTCCTGAGTCGTCAACTATGAAGTCGACTCGGCTGATTTGAGACAGACCTAGGGCTTTATGGGCCAATAGTGCGATTTGAGCGGCCTGTTCCAGCACGGTCGCGTCCAGCCTCGCCGGCACGTAATAGTTGGTTTCCCCCGGCGTGTAGCGCTCGTCGTAGCCAAACTTGCCTGACTCCGGCACGATTTCAACCGCAGGAAGAGCAGTCGGCCCATTTCCAAGGTCAAGCACGCTTACCGAAAGTTCAGTTCCAGCCACAAATTTCTCGATCATGACCTGGTCGCAGTAGGCAAAGGCATCAATCATTGCCTTGGCAAACTTCGAGGGCTCTTCGATCTTGGAAAATCCTTGAGCTGAACCACTTTTTGCAGGCTTCACAATGACCGGAAATCCAAGCTCGGTGCCGACCATGGCTAAAACCGACTCGGCATTTAGTTCGCGAAAGCTGGACTTAGGCAAAGTAATAGATTGTGGGGAGCTGATTCCCTCTTTAGCAAGCAAAACCTTTGCAATTGGTTTGTTCCAAGCCAGCCTGGCTCCCGCGGCGTCAGAGCCAACAAATGCGATTCCGGCAAGCTGAAGCAGATCTTGCAGGGTTCCATCTTCGCCAACTGCCCCGTGAAGGGTTGACCACACGACATCTGGCCTGGTGGCCATAAGGTGGCCAATTAGTTCGCCATCCGGTTCTTTGATTTCTGCTAATGCCCCGGCATCAGTGAGTGCATCTGCAACTCTTCGACCGGACTTGAGCGAGACATCGCGCTCGTGAGAAATACCTCCGGCAAGAACTAGAACCCTGAGCTGACCCACTAGTCAGTCTTTCCAAAGGTTTCAATGAGGTCAATCTGCTGATTTAGCACCCTGGAGAGTCTTTCTATGCCGACCCCAACGTTTTCGGCTGTTGGGTGAGAGAAGCAAATTCTGATGTTCTCAGCCCCCCTGCCATCCCCAAAGAAGGCAGTTCCAGGGGTGTAGGCAACAAGCTCGTTCACGGCCAACGGCAACATTTCCTTGCTGTTTAGGCCTTCAGGCAAAGTCAGCCAAAGAAAAAAGCCTCCGTCTGGCCTGGTGGTGTGGATAGTTGGAAGGAACTTCTCAACTGCTGAAAGCGCTGAATCGCGCTTGGTTTGATAAAGACCTCGAAACGTTGCTATTTGCTTTTGCCAGTCAGCAATTGAGAGGTACTCACTCACTAGCATTTGGGCGAAGGTAGCGGGGGACAAAATTGCCGATTCGTTAGCTAAAACCAGCTTTTCCCTTATAGCAGGCGGTGCCAGCACATAACCAACCCGGAGCCCCGGGGACAGAATCTTGGAAAAACTACCGAGATAAACAACATTTTCCTCGTCCAGCGACCGCATGGCCTTCGGTGGCTCTTTGCCAAAGTAGAGCTGTCCGTAGGGGTTGTCCTCAATGATCAGAATGCCACGCTCTTTGCAGACCTCCAAGACCCGCACCCTGCGCTCAGCAGTCAAGGTCACGCCACTCGGGTTTGCAAAGTTTGGCACAAGGTAAAGAAGCTTTATCTTTTTCCCCTGCGAGGCAAGGAGATCAGCTGCTTCAGCCAGAGCCTCAGGAGAGATGCCCTGCTCATCTGTGAAAACATGCTCGATATGGGCTTCCTTGTGGCGGAAGATGCCGACAGCCCCAACATAACTCGGTGCTTCTACCAGCACCACGTCACCCTGGTCTAAAAACAAGTCTGCAAGTAGTTCAAGTGCGTGCTGGGAACCGGTGGTAACCGTGATGTCCTCAACTGAACCGTGGACACCCTCGAGTGCCATGATCTCTTGAATCTGTTCGCGTAGGCGAAGATCTCCCTGGCCGCCACCGTATTGGAGGGCGTAGTTTCCGCGGGTTGCCATCATCGAAGCAAAGGCGTTTTCGATTAGCTCGTGATCAAGAGCTGCAACATCTGGCATACCGCCGGCAAGCGAGACAACCTCGGGCCTGGAAACAACCGAGAAAAGCGCCCTTACCTCCGAAACGGCAAGGTTCTCCGCGCGCGCGGCGTAGGCATGCTTCCAAGTATCGAAATTGGTCACACCGCCAGCGCGAGTTTTGTTCATTAGGTCTCCCGAGTCTAAGAAACCAAAGTTTACTTGACCGAAGGCCCTACTGGAAAGGGTTTAAGCGGGGAGGAACTCTTTGATTTCTTCCATGATCGCTGCCTTGGGCCTTGCACCAACCAGCTGCTTCACTAGCTTTCCGCCCTGGAAAACTCCCAATAGTGGAATTGAAGTCACGTTGTATTCCTGAGCGAGTTCACCCTCGAGGTCTACGTTTACCTTCACAATTTTGACTGAGTCGGAGTGCTCACTCGCGATTTCATCGAGAACCGGAGCCACCATGCGGCATGGTCCGCACCACTCTGCCCAAAAATCTACGATTACCAGTCTGTCCTCCTCGAGGACATCGCCGTTGAAAGCGCCTTTTGTTGTCTCTACTGCGTTCATTTTCCTAACCTTTCCTATTTAGAGCTGAGATAGTGCTCAGCATCAAGGGCGGCCACACAGCCGGAACCGGCTGCGGTAATGGCCTGGCGGTAGGTGGGGTCAATTACATCTCCAGCGGCGAATACGCCCGGCAGTGTTGTCTTTGAAGTTCTTCCGTCAACCTTGATGAAGCGCTCTGCAGAAATTTCTACTTGCTTCTCAACCAGATCAACCCTCGGGTCATTTCCAATTGCAATAAATAGACCGTCCAGCTTTAGTTCGGTCTTTTCACCGGTCACGGTGTCTTCCAGCTCAACCGCCTCTAGTTTTGGCGACCCCTTTAGTTCGGTAATTGCCGAATTCCAGATGAACTCGATCTTTTCGTTATCGAAGGAGCGCTGCTGCATGATCTTCGAAGCTTTCAATGAATCACGCCGGTGAATCACGTAAACCTTGGATGCAAACTTGGTTAGGAAGTTGGCTTCCTCCATAGCTGAGTCGCCGCCACCAACAACCGCAATGGTCTTTTCGCGAAAGAAGAACCCGTCGCAGGTTGCGCACCAGGAAACCCCGTGCCCACTGAGTTCTTTTTCGCGCGGCAAGCCAAGCTCGCGGTAGGCGGCACCCGTGGAAATAATCACAGACTTGGCTTCGATTGTTTCGCCACCACCGGTCTTTAGGATCTTCACGTCGCCGGTGAGATCAACTTCAATTACGTCGTCAAACATGATTTCGGTGCCAAAACGCTCAGCCTGTGCCTGGAAATTGGCCATCAAATCTGGCCCCATCAGGCCCTCAGGGAAACCCGGGTAGTTCTCAACCTCGGTGGTCTTCATCAACTCGCCGCCTGGCTCAACGCTCGAGGCGATCATCAGTGGGTTGAGTTGCGCCCTGGCGGCGTATATGGCTGCCGTGTAGCCTGCTGGACCTGAACCGATGATTACTACTTCGCGCATTTTGCTCTTTCCCTTGTGATGCGATTTGAAACATAGACGGTTGTCTATTTATTCCGTCAACGTGACTTTGTGGCTACTTAGACTTCCTGCCAAATCTAGCGCCCAATTGCTTTGAGACCTCTCGCAATTCCGGGGACTTGAATAACCACAGCAATCCCAGGTAGGTGACAAGCATTGCGCTTCCAACGGCCATGCCGCTGATGACCGATGTCACCACTCGGTCCAGAACAAAAGAGCCCTCAGAAATTCCACCGAGCCACTGCAAAACCAGGATTCCAACCAGTGTTGCTGGAATTACGGCAAGCACGAAGCCACCCAAAGATTTCCCAACCCCGTAGCCCTGAAGGCCTCCGATGCGCGATTTCAGCGCAAGGTAGGCGATTAGGCCCTGAACCGTCACCGAAAAAGCCGTTAGCAGTGCAATCGAAACCACGAGCCACTGCTTGTCCATCGTCGCGCCAAGGATCAACGAGCCGGTGATGTGAATCGAAATCTGAATCGTGGTGAAGAAAAAGGGTGTTCGAGTGTCTTCAAGAGCAAAAAAGGCTCGCTGCATCATGTAAACAAAGCTGAACGGCACCAACCCGATCATGAAGGCGGCAACAACGTTGCCAAGGGCAACGGTTGCCGGGTATTCACCGGCGAACACCCTT
>Ga0209654_1001254_pt1 | contig 20686 bp, 24 predicted proteins | sample SaaInl1SG_22_DNA_FD_184646 | JGI IMG/M metagenome (GOLD analysis project Ga0209654, IMG submission 184646) | Marine microbial communities from expanding oxygen minimum zones in the Saanich Inlet - ESP_161SG_22_DNA (SPAdes) (version 2) | ecosystem: Environmental > Aquatic > Marine > Intertidal... | reverse complement strand
ACCTGCGCCAGAGGCCATCATCCCGATGGACCAACGGCCAATCATGCACTAACTTTTAAAATGGAACACTCAAGTGGGGCTGCTCACCTCGGCATCGTTTAAGTTATGAAACGCAAAAAAGCTTGGCATACAAATAAATCTCTAATGCATGGCGGCGAAGCGCTGCACAATTTTCAAATTATTTTCTAACATTCGATGTACAATAGGTGCGGATAAATGCGTTGTAAATTATCGAACATACCCTCACTTTAATGAAACGGTTAAGTGGCTTTATTTGAGACAGCTGAATATTAGCGTTCAAAGAGGCCCGATTAAGATAAACAAAGTAAAGTGCAATTACGCGCGAACGAATTTTCTAAGTTAGGAGCCTAGAACTCAGCATGAGAGTATTTTTTACTGGGGGCAGCGGCAAAGCAGGTAAATGGGCCATCCGACACCTAATGGCCCAGGGCCATAATGTTGTGAATGTAGATCAGGTTCCATCTGGTTTAGATTGTCCAGAGTTGCTGATAGACCTTTGCGACGCGGGTCAGGTAATTGGCGCAATGTCTCAATTCGTCGATGATTCTGAACTAGATGCGAGCACTGGAATTCCAACGTATGATGCCATCGTGCATTTTGCGGCTATACCCCGCGTCATGATTGGCACCGACGGCGAATGCTTTCGCCAGAACACTTTAACCACCTATAATGTAATCGAGGCAGCAACAAAGTTGGGCGTGCGGAAGGTGGTTTTTGCAAGCTCTGAAACAACTTATGCCATTTGTTTTGCGGATGGAGAAGTCAAACCGGATTTTGTCCCTATTGATGAGACCCACCAAACTATACCCCATGACAGCTATGCCATGTCAAAAGTCTGCAACGAGATGACGGCCCGCTCTTTTCAAGCTAGGAGCAGAGCCGACATTTATGGTTTGCGGATCAACAATGTTATTGAGCCGCACGAGTATGCAGAGATGTTCCCAGCTTTTAAAAAGAACCCGGCGTTGCGTCGGCGCAATATATTCGCCTACATAGATGCCCGAGATCTCGGGCATATGGTTGATTGTTGCCTCGAAACTGACGGTTTAGGATACGAAGTTTTCAATGTGTCAAACGATGACATGTCAGTCGACATAACATCCGACCAAGTTATTCAGCAATTCTATCAGGGAGTAGAAGTGCGCGGTAAAATGGGCCCCAATGAGACCTTCTTTTCCAACAAGAAGGCTAAAAACCTTGTTGGATTTAAGCCAACTCACTCATGGCGGGACGAAGTGAAATAGAACCGTAAAGCCAGCTATTTTTGAATGTCACTAATGCTTTCAGACAAATTGTTCATTCAAAGACCATTGATATGTCCTTGAGGTTTATATCTGTCAAAACGCGTCTGGCATTTGGTAGGTCATTCAGCTGCAGGCGGATTTCAGCATCCTCCTCACTCATACCATGTTCAACCCAGCGTTGACGCAACCTAGCCGTTATCAACTCCAATGAAGGCTTAACAAATACGGTTAACGACCACATATCCAATAAAGGTCGCCATGCTTGGTCATCAAGAAAAAGGTAATTGCCCTCGACCACCACGTAACGTTGGGCCGCAGTTATAACAGCTGCATCACTTTCCACACAGTCTAAGCGCCTGTTGAAATATGGCACGCTAACCTCTTCGCCTGCCCTTAGATGCTTAACAGTCGACGTAAAACCATCAACATCAAAAGTTTCTGGCGAACCCTTACGGCTTAGCATGCTCTGTTCTTCGAGTAGCGTATTATCAAAGTGGAAGCCGTCCATCGGTAGCAAGCCACATGCAGTGCCATGCTTTTCGAACACACACTGCAAACGACTGGCCAATGTAGATTTACCAGAGGCCGGAGGACCTGCTATTGCTATTAGGACGCGCCCTGGACACCTTTCTAGCGCCAACGCGGCCGAAATCGTGCGCTCCACCATTTTATCTAGGCTAGTAATCATCAGATTGAATGTAATTCTACTGCTTTGGTACGAGTCACATATGCTAAGTCATCTAATACTTCACGATCTTTAAGATCTATAACTGTTAATCTCTGCCTTAATCGATAAATATGCATTTGATCTCCGAAAGAACTGCGCTGAGATTTCCGAAGTGCCGTCGCAGAGAGGACGCTACGAATTTGCATGACCAGGAGATGAACATCAACTGCAATCAGGCAACGTCTTCTTTGGCGAAGCTTTCGTTGAATACGATCTGTCAAAGGCGGCAGTTGCGCTTCACAAAACTTCGTCATTAAGCTTGCTCAGGTGCCTCTTTGGCACCAGTCATAAACGCAACAGCGTCGGACATTGTGTAATCTTTAGGGTTAATGACACAAAGCCGCTTTCCAAGGCGGTGAATATGAATTCGATCCGCAACTTCAAAAACATGAGGCATATTGTGACTGATCAGGATGATTGGGATTCCACGAGACTTCACATCCTGAATGAGTTCCAAGACTTTGCGCGATTCCTTGACACCCAATGCAGCTGTCGGCTCGTCAAGGATGATCACTTTTGAGCCAAACGCAGCAGCGCGAGCAACAGCAACACCTTGGCGCTGACCGCCCGACAATGTTTCAACCGCTTGATTGATGTTTTGAATTGTCATGAGGCCAAGTTCGGTAAGTTTCTCACGCGCACGTCGCTCCATCTCAGTTCGGTCTAGTTTACGAAACCAGGTCCCCATGATGCCAGGGCGGCGAATTTCGCGGCCCATAAACATGTTGTCCGCAATTGAAAGCGCAGGCGACATTGCAAGCGATTGGTATACCGCTTCGATACCAGCTTCTCGCGCTTGGATTGGAGACTTGAATTTGATCTCTTTGCCTTCAAGAAAAAGCTGCCCCTCATCGGGCGCAACGGCACCAGAAATTGCTTTTATCAGAGAAGATTTACCCGCGCCGTTATCCCCAATAACTGCAAGAATTTCGCCGGGCATCAGATCAAAATCGCAATGATCAAGGGCTGTCACTTTACCGTAACGTTTTACAAGGCCGCGACCTTTTAGAATAGGTTCCATTATGCTGCTACCTTTCTGATCCATTGATCCACGGCAACAGCCGCAATGATAAGCACTCCGATAAGCAAATAAGTCCATTGGGCGTCGGCCCCCATCAAACGCAGGCCAAGCGTGAACACCCCAACAATCAATGCACCAAAAAACGTTCCAAGGATGGAGCCACGTCCCCCAAAGAGCGAAATGCCACCGATCACGACCGCCGTGATACTTTCAATATTCAAGAGCTGACCGGATGTCGGTGAAACCGAGCCAATGCGCCCGATCAATGCCCACCCCGCAAAGCCACAAATAAGGCCCGCAACAGCATAGACCGAGATGATCGTGCCTTTGACATTCACACCGGACAACTCAGCGGCTTCAGGGTCGTCACCAACCGCATAAACATGTCGCCCCCACGCAGTGTGCTTAAGAACATAAGACAGCAAAATTACGAGCAAGACCATAAAGACAACACCGACAGTGAAGACAGCACCACCAAGTTTGAATTTTGCCCCCAGAAACTGCAGCAAAGGCGCGTTATTGGCGATGTCCTGACTACGGATCGTTTCGTTCGCAGAATAAAGGAAATTTGCAGCGAGTACGATCTGCCACATACCAAGCGTCACGATAAAGGGCGGAAGTTTCATCACCGCTACAAGCCAACCGTTCAAGGCACCCACGGCGGTACCGAACATTAAACCACAGCCAACGGCGATTTCAACGGGCACGCCATAGCGGAACGTAAATTGGCCCATGACGACAGAAGAGATAACTGCGATTGCACCAACGCTCAGATCGATTCCTGCAGTCAGGATTACTAGCGATTGCGCGGCAGCAACGATACCAACGATTTGCACCTGCTGTAAAATAAGCGTGAGCGCGAAAGGAGAGAAGAATTTGGAACCCAAGAGCAGGCCAAACACGACGATCGATGCGATAAGAACAATCATCGGCACAAGGGCTGGATTGATATGAAGCCAGTGCTGAATTGTTCCAACAAAGCCTCGATGCGGGTCTTCGAATTTTGCGATGCCATCGCTCGCGGTGTCGGTGCCTGACATGATGCCCCCAGTTTGACTTAGAAAAAGGGGGCGATCTCGACCGCCCCCCAAATTACTTGCGCAGTAGAACTTAAGCGTTTGGCGTTAGCCCCAGCAAAGTTCCGTGCCTTTTACGGTGTCGATGCTGTCGACACCCTCTGCTGGCTCATCAGTCACCAAAGCAACGCCTGTGTCAAAGAAGTCCTTGCCAGGAGTAAGCCCAGGTTTGGTGCCGTCTTTGGCCCATGCTGCAATCGCTTCGACACCTTTGGATGCCATCAAAAGCGGGTACTGCTGAGATGTCGCGCCAATCACACCGTCTTTGATGTTCGCGATCCCTGGGCAACCGCCGTCAACGGAAACGATAAGAACGTCATTCTCACGTCCGATAGACTTAAGCGCTTCGTAAGCACCTGCCGCTGCTGGCTCGTTGATTGTGTAAACAACATTGATCTCAGGGTCTTTCGCAAGCAGGTTTTCCATCGCCTTACGGCCACCTTCTTCGTTGCCTGCTGTGACGTCATTCCCAACAATGCGGGCGTCATCTTCATCGCCCCATTTGTTTGGATCACCAAGATCGATACCGAAACCCTGCAAAAAGCCTTGATCGCGAAGAACGCCAACTGTTGGCTGGGAAACCGCAAGATCAAGCATCGCAATTTTCGCATTTGCTGCGTCATCACCCAGCTTTGCAGCTGCCCATTTGCCGATCAATTCACCAGCAAGGAAGTTGTCTGTTGCGAATGTCGCGTCAGCCGCATCAATCGGGGACAGTGGTGTGTCGAGAGCGATAACAACAAGGCCAGCTTCGCGTGCTTGCTGAACAGATGACACGATGGAAGACGTATCAGACGCGGTCAAAAGGATGCCCTTCGCGCCGTCTGCGATGCAGGTTTCAATCGCCGCGACTTGTGTCTCATGATCGCCGTCTACTTTTCCCGCAAAGGACTTCAGTGTCATGCCAAGCTCTGCGGCTTTAGCTTCAGCGCCCTCTTTCATTTTAACAAAGAACGGGTTCGTATCGGTCTTTGTGATCAGGCAGGCCGTTGTCGAATGCGCGCCTGCAAAAGCAGCGCCAGACATGGCGGTTAAAGCAAGTGCAGAAGTTGCTAGTAATTTCTTCATGATGTCCTCCCAGACGATAGGTCCGCAGTGCGGATTGATCTCCGAAGCATGTCGGAACTGGCTTTAGGAAAACTGATTCTCACAAGTCTGTCAATTAATAAATAAACTTGATTTATTAATTAAGCATTGCATTGTTGAACAACGTAGATTGCGTGTAAGGCTTGCGGTATGGATGGCTCAAAGATTAGATCCCTTAGCAGTGGCGTAAACCAAAGCGGTTTGCGAGATCATAACGAACGCCTGCTTCTTTCGATGTTGCAACGCAATGGCCCAATGCCTGGAAGCGACCTCGCACGCGTCGCGGGGCTATCTGCGCAAACGGTTTCCATCATCCTGCGCAAGCTCGAAAAAGATGGCTTGTTGGTGCGTGGCGCGCCTGTACGCGGTAAAGTTGGCAAACCATCGATCCCAATGGAACTCGCACCCGATGGGGTCTTTTCGCTTGGCGTGAACATTGGACGGCGCAGTACAAAAATTGTCCTTATGGACTTTACTGGAGTGATCCGTGCAGAATGCAAAACAACGTTCCAATATCCGTTGCCTGCTGACATTTTTGCCTTTCTGAAAACCGGCATTGCAGAGCTTTCAAGTAGCTTGCCGGAAGCGCTTCAAGATCGCATTTGCGGCATTGGGATTGCGGCCCCTTTTGAACTTTGGAACTGGCATGAAATGGTTGGTGCAAGTGTAGAGGAATTCGCACAATGGAAAGATGTGAATTTCCCCCAAGAAGTTGCAGAATTTTCCGATCTGCCAGTTCATGTCGTTAACGATGCCACCGCTGCATGCCGCGCAGAGCACGTCTATGGACGCGGAAAAGAGTTTCGTGATTACGCCTATTTCTTCGTAGCCGCATTTGTCGGCGGTGGGATCGTCTTAAATCATTCCGTCTATGAAGGACATCAAGGAAACGCAGGCGCTCTAGGTTCCTTGCGCAGCGTTGGCCCGAACGGCGAAAGCAGGCAACTCATTGATATCGCGTCGATCCATCTCCTAGAAGCGAGACTGGCTGAAGTGGGCCTTGATCCAAGCGGGCTATGGAATAGCGAAGATTGGAGCTCATATGAGCGCTACGTTGAGCCTTGGATTAGACAAACAGCACAGGAACTTGCAAAAGCTGCCTTATCGACTTGCTCAGTGATCGACTTTGAAGCGATCCTTATCGATGGTGGCTTGCCCGTGAATGTGAAGGCTACATTAGTCGAACGCACCAATCGATATATCTCTAATCAAGATATGCGCGGGCTCATTCCACCACGTATTGAAGCGGGTCAAATCGGCAGAAAAGCCCGTGAAATTGGCGCTGCTTGCGGACCGATTTGGTCGCAATATCTGTTGAAGTCTAACGCGGGTTTGTCTGAGTTGAGGTGAAGTCGTAAGGAATAGTGCGAACTTGAGGTTTCGAACACAGTGTTCAACACAGCGTTTCCGCCCTGCCCTTAAAATGACACCGACAACACACTCATACGCACACCACAAATATCATCGCACAAGCCATTGATTATAACACTCTAATTTGCACCGTCTCTATTAAAAATCCTCGTGTCGGTGGTTCGATTCCGCCCCCAGGCACCATTTATCAAGCAATATCAATTACTTAGCCGAGCAATACACACGTTTATGGTGTGCTACTGACTATTTTAGGCGCTGAATCACGGTGTTGAACACAGCTTTTTAGACGCACTATATCACTAGCTAACAACAAGCCGTTGTGAAGTCTTAGAAGTCGTGTCGTATGCAACTATACCTCCAGATTGAACGCTGAGCGACGTAACAGACTGTATTACCACCTGGTGTGTAACCATCAGCGTTAATTTATCTTTTGGAAGTCCGTCTAATTTTTCTCTTAGCAATTCAAGTGTTTGCTTCTTGGGAGCATGTGACTGGAAGAATGAATTTAGCCCTGCAAAAGCTTGAACCAGCCCAACATCCATAAGCTCTGCGGTTTCCAGACAGCGACACCATTGGCTTGAGTAAACGGCATCAAGGTCCAATCCGTTCAGTGTTAGCATTGATCCAATCTGCTGCGCTTGCCGCCTGCCCTCATCGTTTAAATTACGCTGTGTCGCACAGTTACCAATTTCAAAGTTTTTTGGATCCCCAAAACCTGGAGCTAAGGCATGCCGCATCAACAATACGTTGGAACCCAACAATCTCTGTGACAGCTCCAACCCTTGATTACTCGCTATTACGTAAGGGGTAGCCAAGGTGAACAAGCCCATACCCGCTATAAACTGTCGTCTCTTCATAGTTGGCCCACTACCTGTTTTGACCAACCATAGTAAGTCCTAAAACTGTAGCATTCAAATCTGCCCTCGCCCCAAACACACATTTTGATAGACTTGTCGGTGCGCCCTGCCGTAGTATTGTGGTGAGGAGCAGGACATGCGGCCACTGCGTGATGACACACATCTGATACTGGACGGCGAGGTGCGCGTGTATCCGCGTGAGCGCAGCAGACATTCTACGAGTGGCGGCGCGAGAAGATGGGACGTGAGCCAAAGGCCTCTACGCTCAACACACATAACTCAGCCATGAACCGTGTGTTTGATGAAGCAGTGGCACGTGGCTTTAGTACGCACAAGAATGTGCCATTGGTAAACCTCAAGACAATTGCAGCTTAGGCGTAATGGGTAGCCAGTTATTGTACCCAGCAAAACTAAGCGATTGAACAATTGATATATGCAGATTATGCGACGCGACTAATTAGCAAGGCTTCGGCCTATTGGTCGAGAAGAGTAGTAGCACAATGAACCTAAGCGATATCCTTACGCCAAACGCCGTCCGCGTCTTCGGCAACGTCAGCAGTAAAAAACGATTGCTGCACGATGTGGGTGACATCGCGAATGCGTGCTATGGTTTTCAAGGTCCCCCATTGATTGAGGCCCTGATGGAGCGCGAAGCGCTTGGGCCAACAGGCGTAGGGCACGGCGTCGCCCTACCACACGCACGGCTTGATGATATCGATACCGTAAAGGGCGTGTTTCTGCGCCTTGAACGTCCCGTAGATTTTGAGGCGGTTGATCGTCAGCCTGTCGATCTTGTGTTTGCGTTGTTAGCACCCCGTGAAAGCGGTGTTTCTCATCTAAAAGCGCTAGCTTTGGTATCCCGGACATTGCGCGATGAAGCGGTTTGCGAGAAACTTCGCGCTAATAGCGATCCATCAACGCTCTATGCAGTTTTGACCGCTCAGAATTCATCCAAAGTAGCTTAACGCGATAAACTGCTAGATTGATGACCTAACAAAAAGTTATCTTGCTAAGTCTCACGACTTACTGTCCAATTTGTATCAATGTTAATTTTATGAAGGCGCGTAGGGATGGTGATCCAATCCCTGTTTTCTCTCGTATTGAAATTGGGAGAGTAAGAATGAAGCACCACACAGCGTTTTTAAGATTTGAGGCTGTTCTAGACTATTGTGAACGCCGATGCAGCGATAAGACACTTGAAGGCGCGATAAGGTTTGGTCGCCAGAGAAATTGGTTCGATAGTCGCAACAGTTTAACTACTTCTGGCGAGGTATTAGCCGAGATAATAATGCAAAGTCCTGACTTCATGAGTGACCCAGGTGGTAACAACTAGCAGGTTATCAGACGGCTCGAGCACTAAGGCTATTGCAGCTGTGCCAAAGCCAAGTGCGCCTAAGCCCCCTACCCCAGCACCTCAGCAGTCTTCGTCTGGAATGCCTAACTTAACCAGTACGGCAACGTCACAGGCAGACTACGACAAGCTTAAGCCACAGGGAACGCAGGGGACTGTAGGTGGCTTATCGTGCAGTGGTATCTAATAAGCTGTGTACGTAGGCGTAAGGCGGTGAGATGGGCGAGATCACTATGTGTGAGTGTTAACGCGGGTTGAGGCGTTACGCGCGCTTTTGCGCAGGATATATGCGGATATTGGAATTTGTAGGACTGTGGAGAATGAGGTTGTGAACGGCCCCGAGAGGCATAACAACAATTCTTTTCTTAATAATAAATCAAATTGCCACGATACAAATCGCTAATTTTACAATATTAAAATAGTTGCATAAAGGTAAGAGTCCGTGTCATGATGACACCATAATCTGCTGTGGAATAGAAACTCATGATAAATTGCAAATCATGCCTGATGCTGATGGTAGTAGCTTATGTCTCTGCCTGCACTGACCCAAGTACACTGCATACAACAGAGACTGGAATCAAACAAACTGCGAAACAAACCAAACATCAGCCAAAAAAGAAGAAGGCTGATAAAGCCGAAATTAAAGGGTTCGACGCTTCTGTGCAGTTACAGGGTAAAGTTTATGCCAACGATGCAGATGCAATAGAGCGGTTACTTGCCGCGGCATCTCGTTCACCTGAAGAAGACCAATATCTTTTAATGTTAGCAAGAAAATATGACTTTTATGGTAAGCCTGAAAACTTACAATCGGCTCTAATCAGAGCTCGGCAATGAGCTGACCTATAGAATTATCAACACCAACTCTTAAGAAGGAAAATCTAATATGCGTAACTTAAGTTCACTACTAATTCTCTGCGGCGTACTGGTTGTATCAGCTTGCTCATCGAGCGAGCCAACAACAATGGTTGAACCGGAACCGATTTCGGATAAACTTTAACAACCAAGCTGTTTAAATGTCTCAAGACATAGCAGTTATCTAATACTTTCATACCGTTGCAACGCCGTTGCGCAAGCAAGGCTAAGCCAAGCGGAAATGTGATACCTTTAAAAATGACTTTGGGCTGCTGATTAATAATCAGCAGCCCAAAACATAAGTATAACTGTTATAAGACGTTAGGTTTAAGATTTTTTATTTCTTTAGTCTGTTGACCATCTTCAAACGGGCTCAAACTTCGATGAATCATACATGAGCCTAATCCAATAAATTTAGCTATGACATATTATCAGTGCTTGCTTCATTACGGCATGATTTTGTATTCAAACAGCCGGCAATCACCTTCTTGAGTATAAATCTTATCAAGCGATTAATTTAATGCTCAGCTCAGTTATAATAGCACGTAATTTGGCCATTTTCCACTTTTGTTCGCGATTTAAGTAGTAGTCCGTAGGATGCGGCATCACGTTTGGGACACGGCCCAGTACTGAGGGTCAGGGTCGAAATATATTTAAACTTCGGCGCTTCTGACTTTTTACTAACGGCGGTTGTTTTTTGCTTGGCTTGATATGTTTTTTTGACAACATTCAAATCGACCTCACCATCCAACACTACGGGCACAGGAGTACACGCTCCAATGATACCTGAAATTAATAGCGCGCCCATTAATCGACTAGCCATACTATGTCTCCTTTTCTGTAATATAATAGCAGATTTTAGTTCCGCCACTAACCTCTGTGTTTACCAGCGATGCATTTAGGCTTGGACACTTGTCCAATTCCCCCACAACACGCTCTATTGTAACGTTAGTAACGGATGCTACCGGTCTATCAATGACCACTGTCTTCGGCCCGCTAACATTTACATCAACTTCACCACTAAGCTCGACCGGAACCGGGGTACAGGCCGCGCAAAGCCCGATTAAAGCAACTGCGCTACAAATAAAACGTCTACTCATATCAGTGTTCCCTTGATTAAGACGAAGATCGCCTATGTTAATAAGAAGCCCCTTCGGCAGGCGGTAGAGCTGTTTTTACGCAATACCCGCTGTGGTTACATAGCTCCTTATGTTAAATGTCAATCCGATACTTTGATATGAATATATCTTAAAGTTGAAATAAAAGAATGTGTCGTCATGATACTTTTTAAAGATTGGGTCGGATTTACTTCTAGCATGCAAAAGGGCAAGGTCAGGTGGAATCAATGCGGAGTCGTCAATAATGATAAAGAGCCAACTACTCGCTTTTTTAATGATAATCTGGTCAGCCAGTTACGCTGTCGGTGAAGAAAAGCAAAAGGTTGTGTGGGGGGGGCTCGGTCTATCAAGCACTCTAGACGCTCCGCTAGCACCTGTAGCAAGTAAGTTGCTGACGTGTGCAGCGCCCAATGACGTGGGGCTATGCCCGATTGAAGCCTTTGCGCTGGAAACAATGCTGAACACAGACTTCGACAAAATCGAACTACAAAGAACCTACGCAGAGAACAACGTCAGTTACTTGTTTTCGCCGATAATCGACGCTGAGTGGGTGAGCCACGTTGTGCTAGCCGAGGGTGACGATAGATATGTTTATCAGTTTCTCATTCTTGGCTCTGCGTTGATCTACGAAGTTGAAGCTGGAAATAGCCAGTTACTATCGTCTGTACCGATCAGCTTATATGCTACACGCTATTTTTCAAAGCCCCTCACGATTGAAGAGCAAAACGACATTTTTGAAGGCATGTATCTTGGGACCGAAACATACGACGGTCAGAAGGGGTATTATAACATTTTCTACAACATGGCTGAGCAGGCCTCGTCAAAGTCTGATGCGCCACTGCAATTTCCTGGGTTAGTCAAATTTACAGGCGTTGGTTTTTCCGAAGGAGCGACATCAGTTCTAGCCAAAGACTTTGACCTGGAGAGTTTAACAACACTAATGTCGGCTTGGGCTACAGCAAACTTAGCAGATGCTACTGACAAAATGATTATTCCATCAGCTTTTGGTCAAAACAAGCTCACAATGGTTTTCCGAAATGCAGAAACACGTTTGATACTGCCTGAGCCAAATTATGAATTTGATATGTATGTGCAAGCGGTTGAAACTTACAAAAATTCTAATTTCACTTGCTTTGACGTTGCTGCGTATTATGGAATTAAGAGCTTTGATGATATGCTTCTCGATGCCCCAATACAGCACGGAGAAGACAGCTGCGCCTTTCTGAAAAGCGGAACGGCTGAAGCCAATCCGATTTATGTTGCCAACTTGTTATCTCAAATCCAAAAAGTAATGTTTAGCTTTTCCAATGATCCCGCAGATTTGAACGACCTCCAAAGAAATATCGTGACAGACAAGTCGGGGGTTACAAGCACAATTAAAAAACTAAAACAGGATATTTTTTATGCAAATTAAGTCTGCAATACTCGCTATGCCGCTAAAGAATTTGTCTGCTTTTTTTACAGCATTATTTCTGGTGACATCCCCGCAAGTCGCATCCTCACAAGAGCTGCAGCTCAAGGTACAAACTCGCATGCCTTATGCTGAAAACAATGATCAAGGCGACCGCCGCGAGCTTGTACATCAATTCAAAAAAGACGCTTTTAAAAAAATGATGGCGGATCCCAGTACACCTCAAACCAAGGCCAGGCTAATCGACCAGTATTTTGATGAAATGACTGATTACAACACGATCGACAAATTTTTCACAAAATATGTGTTTGCTGGGAAATGCGATACTGGATCAGGTTCTAACTGTGGTGTTGTCAAAGACCAGGCAATCGTCCTTCAGGGCATGGCTTTCGTTAGTATGAACGCTATCGATAATTTTCTACAATCTAAATCCGCCGCCTCAACCGTGGAGACAAGTGACTTCGCGACATTGTTCATTGCTCGTAAGGTTGCCAGCCGTAAAGTTTTTCAAGCGAAGACCACTGATGTTGAACAGAATAAAAGTACGTCGTCAGTCGAAGTAGTCTCTGGTGGAGACGATGTATCGAATGTTACTGGAGGCACGTCTGAAAGCATGAGTGTGTCAACTACGGGTGGATCTACGGCTCAAAAGTCTGATGAATTTCTTTATGACATAGACCTTGGCCTCACTGAAGCATTGCAAACAGCAATACAAGAAACATTAGTAAACGCCGGCTTTGAACCATTTCCTATGGATGATGTTTTGTATGATTATGACATGGATGGACTAGAAGATCTTATTTTGAACGGTGAGTTTGGCGAGGATGGTAGTCTGAATCGCCGCACCTTAGCTGGTATTAAAAAGATTGCGGCGGAGGATGAAGTTACCTTTTTGGGAATAGGTCGCGTTGATTACCGCCAAGGAGAGAAAAACCCCGTAACCGGTGACATGCGTGTTCCTGCCTCCGTAACCGTAGAGGTGGTGATGAAAAAAGGTAAACGTATGCGAACGGTAGCTAGTGTGGCACCAACTATTATCTACGGCGACTATCAAGTCGGAGAAGATTACAGCATTGGACAGCTAGTGGCACAAAACCGGGCGGTGAAGCAGGCAATGGATACGATCATATCTCAACTGCAATCCAAAGGACTTTACTAAACTCATTTGAAAGGAAAAAATCATGAGTAAGTTTAACAGAAGAACGTTTATGGTACTTGGCGGCGCATCCGCATTAAGTGCTTGTCAAATGTCAGGTGACATGATGGGGGCCGCGCTAGGTGGAGCAGGATCAAACGCTGATTTTGGTACACTGGTTAAGTCGCTGCATGCAGCTTTAGACAAGGTTGCAGACCAAACTGAAAAACTGTTCGAAATACAAGCTGATTACGCTGATGTTTTCGGTCTTAAAAAGCAAGCCGCCAGAATGCGCGGTGAGGCGCGAGCCATTAAAGCGAATGGCCGCACTGGTGTTAACTTCCGACAGGCAGCAAAGCTGACGAAGGACGTACAAAAAGACATTGATAAACAACTTAGTAAAGGAGCGGCATTAAATGGAGCGGCGATACGGAAGTTGTCAAACGGTATGAACCAGCACGCCACAGCTATTGAAAATGCTTGGGTTGGTGGTGTGATGATCGCAAAAGTTGTTCTGGATGCGCGTAGTGCTAAAAAGCCATCATTTTCAGATATCGAGTCTCTCAAATATCTGAGAGAGATCGTTGCAGATGGTCCTATGGCGATTAAATTCCTTGAGACATCGAAGTCGACATACGAAGCTTACGCTGAGGCCTTTGAATTCAAAGCGAAAGTTCCAAATATTCGCAAGCCGAAAATGAAGAGTCTCATGGGCGGTGGACGCGGACGCGCCTAAAACACGGTGGCGGGCTTTGCGCCCGCCACACACATCGTTGGGGATTGATATGTCACTACTGAAAAAAATAATTGTATTGGCGGTATTGTTCATGGCTCCCTTGGGCGCCTATGCGTCGGGCTGTCAAGAATACGAGGCGGAGGCTGCCGCTATCAGTGGGGTGGTACCGAATTTCAATGAAGACGGAAGTTTGCGCTCTATCTTGCTGCACGGAGAGGCAACGTTTTTGACCAATAAACGCAGCCTAATAAACGCTGCGCGGACAAAAGCTGAGTTATCTGCGAAAAAAGAGTTGTCTGCATTTTTAAGTGAAAGCGTTTCTGCTAAACAAAAAGCCGCCACCTTGCTCGAACAAGCTGAATTGACAGACCAAAGTGGCAACACTGAAGGACGGGCGTTAGAACTTACTTCCATTGTTGAAACAATGCAGAGCGATACTCAGTCAGTAATGCAAGGTATCATCAAACTCGATGAATGTGTCGACGTAGATCAAAAATATTTGCTTGTGACACTGGGCTGGAAGCCAAAACCAGCTGTTAGCAGTCCAGAGGTGGCGATGGACACAGCACGGTCCCAAGAATCTACGATCCCTGAAGATAGTCCGGTGGAAACCGAAAACAAACAAGTAGTCGCAGCAGAATGTGTTAATCGCTTGAAATTGGAAATTGTCAATACAACGGGATATGGCGGTAGTCAGAATGAGGCTGTATCGGATGGCATCAGGATCGCAGTATCGCAAGTCTTTGGTGAAGTGTTTTCATCTAGCATTAACGTTTCGTCAGAAACAGTCGCGCTAGAGGTTACCGACCAAAACGGATCCACACAGGGCGCGGCAGTTGAGCTATCTGCTCAAGAAAAGCAGATGTCCTCAAGCACATCTGGTATTGTCAGGTCTTACAAGATCACAAATATCAAACGAAGCGGCACTGAGTTTGAAACCGAGCTCTCTGTTCAAATTCCAAAAGCATGCAATCTGGACCCAGAAAAAGATAAGCTTAAGGCAGTTGTTCTAAAGCCGTCGGTCACTGCGCACCGTGACTGGACGTCTCAGGGCGATAAATTAGCCGTAGACATAAAACTCGAGCTTGAAAGTCTTTTAAATGAAACACTTGGCTTGTCAGTGCTAAGTCGAAGTGACATGTCAGAAATTGATAGTGAACTCAACGACATTACGATTGATAATTATTCAATCGACGAGCTAGCCAAAAAGGGCAACAAACTAGCTGCAGACGTGTTGGTTCTTACAGAATTTTCTGATTTTGAAACCCGCCGTCAGCGTATAAAAATTGGGCCTGATAAAACCACAGACATGTATGTGACTACCGCACAAGCTTGGGTAAGAGTAGTTGATGTAGTGACTAGTAACCTCATCACATCAATTAGAGTTCCACTCTCTTCAAAATCATTTCAGAAAGATCAGGGCGTTGACGCATTTACCATTACAATGGCACACAATATTGCATCTGCTGTAGGTCAAAAAGTTGGTGGGGGGTTTACTGAAAGTGGTACCCAACTTTTGAATAAAAGCGCCGACCGTGTGGCTTCCTATGAACAAGCAAAAGAACGTTTAAGTACAGCGCGCAAAAAATTAGAAAAGGACGTCGAAAATGATTGGTAATTTCAATTTATGGTTTTGTACCGGTGTGCTTTCATTAGGCTTCACTTCGTTAGCCTCTTCCGCAATGGCGAGTTGCGAGCAAATGTATCAAGATTCAGACGCAGGAATTGGCATCCACGTCCGCCTATCAGACAAGAACGAAGTGGAGGCAATCTTTACGATCGGTGAGGGTACCTTTCTTGCGCCCAAAAGGAGCCTCATCGGCAAAGCTCGTACTGCGGCAACCTTAGATGCCAAGCGGGCCTTCTCATCATGGCTTAACGAGGCAGTAGCGGGCGGCAGCGTCGCCAGCTCTCTCATGGAACAGCTAGAAACTACAGATCAAACTGGTCAGACCACAGGGACTGTTGAAGAGTTAACGCAAATTGGCGAAACTATGTCTTCTGCGACAGCCAGTGTTCTGTCAGGATTAGTAAAGCTCGATGAATGTGTCGACACCGATGAAAATTACGTGTTGGTGGAGCTTGGTTGGAAACCATCACTAAGCCAGGCAGCACGCGAAGTAAGGTCTGATTTATCAGGCGTTGCCACTGGCAAGGATGACGAGAAAAAAGAGCCAAAAAAAGTCAAAACTACAACGCAAATAGTACCAAGCGACGGTTATCGAAAGAAAAGCAAATTAAAAGATGATTTTTAGATCAGTACTCTTCGCATATTGCGCTTTTCTTTTTGCCGCACCAAGCACAGCATTAGCATTTTGCCAAGTTTACTCGAAAGATATCATCGGTGAGAAGTTTCAATACACTTACGATTGCAAAAACACACAAAATGCACTTACCTATCAGATTATTAGACATATAACTAAAACAATTGACTTTGAGTTTTTCACATTTGACCCTAGAGGGTGGGGTTTGTTGTGTTCCAGTTTACGGCTCGGGCCCAATTTAATAGATCAACAATGCACTCAAACTGGCCTTAAGAAGCCACAAAAATACCTGAAAAACGGCTTTTCAACCAAAATTCATTTTTCGACAGATAGTGGTGATTTAAGCCAGAATTATAAACAACGAGCGGCCTACTCATTCATCTATCCGCAACATATCCAAATGTATGATCTTGAGGGCTGCGCAATATTCGTTCGAAATAACAAGTTAGACCTCTACTCTAAAACTACAGGTCCTGAAAATTTTGGTACGTGTTTGTTGGAATATGAAAGGTATCTAACACGTAGCCAATAACAGTTGAGTAAAGGTTATGGTTAACTAGGTCTTTAGTGTTTGAATATGTTGTACAAAAGGGTGTATTTCATCCCTGAGACTAGCTACAATACTCAAACTTGCTAAAAATTAAAGGTTAGAATTGAAGTGATCTTTTTAAATCAAAAAATCCTACTTGTATGCTCAGCAATTTCTTTCACGCTTTCTGGGTGTATTAGCACTACACAGGCTCCTGCACGAATACTAAAGCCACAAGAAGAATGTGGCAACGTGCAGGTCCCTATTATGGGAATACTTGACAGACCAGCAAGTCAAGCAGAGGTGATTAGCGGAGCAGTTATCGGAGGACTTATTGGCAACCAAATTGGAGATGGTAGCGGCAAAGATTTAGCTACCATGGTTGGTATAGGAGCCGGCGCAGTTGCGGCTTCAACTCAACGGCAACAAGAGCAAGTGGTGGTTGGCTATAAAACTGAATACAAATGCCGGACTGTTTATAAATAACATAAATCTAATATTAATTCCAACTGCGTGTGTGCGACAGTATTACACTCGGTAGGCTTCGTCCTATCTGTCATAGGTCGTAAAATAAGTTGGATTACCTAATCATTTTACTGATTATTGGCTGTCCCATGATTTTTTCTTTGAACGCAGTGTTCAACACAGCGTTTCAGCACTGTCTTCAAAATGACACAAAAAACACACTTGCACGCACACCAAAAATATTGCCGCGTAAGTCATTGTTTATAAGCATATAATTTACACCACCTCCTTTGAAAATCCTCATGTCGGTGGTTCGATTTCGTCCCTGCATCCAATTTATCAATCAATATCAATTACTTATCTGATCTCCATATACGCTTAAGTTGTGTTTTTCAAAAACACATCATAAACACACTTTTTGCCGTGTTACTGATTATTTTGGGCTCTGAATCACGGTGTTCAACACAGTGTTGGCTAGTGCTGTGTTGCTACCACAGTGTTGGCGGAGGTTTGGGCGAACATGGGTGGGAACACAAGGAACGTGATTGCTGGCTTCAAACTAGAGCGGACATTCACGTTAGGCTCGGCGAAGATTAGGTTTGAGCCCAACCTGTGAGTTTAGTCTTTATGCTGCATGCGCTCGCAGCGTTAAAGCTCAAACAGCTACGTTGCAAGTTAACCAGCCATTCATGCGAAGCGCATCGAGTTTAATGCGAACAGAGATTGGCGCGGCTGAACCTCATCTGATCTGTTTTGACTACCTAATGTGTTACGTTTGCAAAATGTAGGAATGCTGCGAACGTTTCGCTTCTATCATTGAGAACATAATGACTGATCAGAACTTGTTCACGGGATGATTGCTTAACTCAAAGAATGAACAGGATTTCTCACAAGCAAAGTCTGACCAGTCTGGGCCATCGCGATGCTCAGCTCGTCGCTGAGTATAGCCCAAAGCCGGTGCAGTCCCCGCTCCCCTCCAGCTGCGATGGCAAACTGAAGGATACGGCCCAAGAACACAAAATCTGCCCCTTGGTGCAGGGCACGCAGGACATCTTCGCCGGACCTTATGCCACTGTCAAAAAATAAAGGAAAATCAGGACCGACCTCCGCACGAATCTCCTGCAGCATTTCGATCGGGGTTGGCGCACTTTCCAATTGGCGGGCACCGTGGCTGGACACTTGGATACCATCGACGCCCACTTTTTTTAGCTCTGCTGCATCTTCTACGTCTAGCACTCCTTTAATTACAAGCTTTCCCGGCCACATGTCACGCAATCTAGTAAGCGTACCCCATGTAGCTTTGGCGCGGCTTTCGGTACGATCAAAATCGTAGCCGTCCATCTCAAAGTTGGCCATTTGGGGCTTGCCGGCTGCAAGCTGTGTTAGCGACCACCGTGGGTGAACAGCAAAATCAATAAATTGACGCGGCCCGATCGAGAATGGCATTTTAAAACCGTGCCGCAATTCGCGTGGACGGCGGCCGACTTCTGGTACGTCAACGGTCAGCACTAGTGTAGTATAGCCTGCGGCCTTGGCTCGCTCGACTAACTTGAATGTACCATCCCCATCGCCAGAGAAATAGAGTTGGAACCAGGCGTGCCCGTCAGCCACCTCGATGATCTGCTCAAGCGGTGTGGAGGCCACAGTCGACACACCATGGGGCACTTTGTATTGTGCAGCCAGCCGGGCTAGCATCAGATCAGCTCCCGGTGCGCTAAGATTGCACATACCCATTGGTGCAATGCCAAATGGGCGCTCGGCGTGTGTACCAAACAGTGGTACACTCAGATTTCGGGAGGACACATCGCGTAGAATGCGGGGCCGCAAGGTTATGGAATCGAGGGCAGCACGGTTGCGCACTGCCCCTGTTTCGCGTCCGGCAGAACCGTCAATGTAGTCAAATACCATCCACGGCAGGCGCCGTTTCGCAATCAGCCGCGCGTCCTCAGCACTATGGATGGCATCGACAGACATTAAGCTTTTACAGCTTTCATAAATCGATGGCGAATGACAACCGGGTCCATTGTAATGACGGGCAGTTTAATATTCCCGCTGTCACATTTGCACACGATAATGGTCATCTGGTCGCTGTCCACTGCCTCTTGCAAAACAGGCCCAAGGTCTTTGTCCTGGACCTCGATCACGTTCTCGCAGCCACAGGCACGCGCCACATCGGTAAGGTTGGTTTTCATGCCTGCATAGGTTGGCTGATCCCCAGTTGATCCATAGGACCCGTTGTCGATGATCAAAAGCGTGTAGTTGCCTGTCGCGTTATTGGCGATCGTGGGCAGCGTGCCGAGGTTGGTCAGAACAGACCCGTCCCCGTCAATTGAGATCACAGGCTTGTCTTGTGCCAACGCCAGACCAAAACCAATAGAAGACGACAAACCCATCGTGCCAAGCATGTAAAAATTACGCTCATTGTCGTCGATCATGTGCAGCTCTTGACTGGGCAGACCGATGTTGCAAACAACAAGGTTAGGATTGAGGATTGGAGCGATTTCTTTCAGGATTTCAGAACGGATCATTGGTCGCCATAGCCTCCCCAGAAGTTGGCGTCGGTCAAGATCGCCACAGGTTTGTTGCACATGAAGGTATATTTTAGAATGTTGTCAAATTCTTTGACATCATCTTTCCAGTGGAAATGATAGGTTGGGATATTCAACTGAGCCAACAACGCCTTTGTGTGAACTGCCATTTCGACCTGGCAGGCCACAGGTTCGCGCAATTCGCCACGATAGGAAATGATCATCGGCAGTGGCATGCGGTAAAATTGCGTTAGCGTCGCCAATGTGTTGATCGTCACACCGATTGCGGTGTTCTGCATGATGATGGCAGGACGTTTGCCGCCCATAAAGGCACCAGCGCATAAGCCCATGCCTTCGTCTTCTTTGTTTGAAGGGATGTGGAAGATGTCTTCGCGCGCATCAACTTCTTCGATCACACCAGCGAGCTGTTTACACGGCACTGTGGTGACAAAAGAGACGTCGTTTGCGACAAGATCATCTACGATCTTCTTGTCGATGTTCATAAGAAAAAGCCTTTCTGATTGGATATAATTTGTGAGAGAACGCCTGCGTCAGGCACTACGGTAAACGTGCACAGCGCAGGGCGCATGCCGCACAACACGCGCAGCAGTAGAGCCCAACAAATAGTCGCTGAACCCCGGTCTATGTGATCCCATGACGATGCAATCGATGCTGTGCATTGATGCATAATCAATAATGGAGCGATAGGTATGTCCAACGACCATCTCGGCTTTCACACCGCTTAGGTGTTTAGTCTTTGCATGCAATTCGGCCTGTGCCCGTACAAGCCCATCTTGCTTTGCTTCATCATCGACATAGGCCTGAACAGATCCTTGCGGCGCTTCATAGACATGCAGGGCAATAATCTCACCAGTGCCGCCGTTCAGAGCTTTG
>Ga0209654_1001252_pt1 | contig 20705 bp, 13 predicted proteins | sample SaaInl1SG_22_DNA_FD_184646 | JGI IMG/M metagenome (GOLD analysis project Ga0209654, IMG submission 184646) | Marine microbial communities from expanding oxygen minimum zones in the Saanich Inlet - ESP_161SG_22_DNA (SPAdes) (version 2) | ecosystem: Environmental > Aquatic > Marine > Intertidal... | reverse complement strand
ATAGCCCAAAAGCAAAAAGTATTATAAAAAAAAAGTTTTTCATTGTATTATCATTTCAAAAATGGCAGCGGGAGTGTTTGAAGAAGGGTGCTCAACTTCAATATAAAACCCCCTTGTTGTTATGGGTTTTTCAAACATTATAACATTCCGTGTTTGATAGTTTTCTGAGACTGTTTTTAAACATTCCCCTTCAATTGTTTTTATTTTGTAGTTGCGTACACAGAAAGGGACTACATCTTCAGGGTGACCAAATTGCACTGTTTCCATGGCATGGTCATAATCTGTATCAAAGAATAAGATGATTTGAGAACATACTTTAGGCGCATCCCAGCGAATGGTAATACAAGGGTTATTGTCATTTGAATCTGCCACCCATGCGTTAACCGACTTCCAAGGTCGAACAAAACCGTTCTTTAGATTTGATTTTCCAAAACTATCAATGGGTGGTTGAATAGAAAGCGCAAGATTTTTCCCTTTAGGTCGTCGTTGAGGAGTCCAAAACTCAAACGAATCAATTCCTATTCCTTTTGGAGGAGTTTGTTTGCCGTTGTTTGAAACCCGTTCATTAACGCCATTATATGCAGTGACCAGTCCAGTGATTCTTTTATTGCTTTGTTTTAAATAGATATATTCATTAGCCAAAAAAGTAATAAACCCATAGGTGTCGTCATTTGATGTGGCATCAAACGAAAAAGAAATGGTCTGTTCTCCCTTTTTCAGTTCTATCTCCTTGGATTCAAGAATTTTTTCAGGGCTATAATTGGAAGTTTTTATAGACCTTCTTAGTTGAATGGTAAGTGTTGTTTTTTCAGTTGATTTGGCAGCTATTGAAAAGCTGTAGTTTTCCCTTGCTTTTATGGGAAGTAATTGTGCTGCAGACAAATCAAGTTTTAACCAAGTGTCATCGTTTGGGATGGAATTGAGCACAAGTTCAGATGAAGTCTTAATTTCTGCACTATGTAGTAAATTTAATTCATGATTTATGGGAATACCTGGGATACTTTGCCCTGCTAAGTTGAGGTCATTTTGTAACTTTTTGATGGTATTTTTTTCAAGGATTTGAGCAGGTAAAAGTGATTCTTTTGTGCATAAAGCGGCTGCCATTCCCACTGCCTGAGCACCAAATCCGCAGGTTACCATAACACGAGAAGATCCAAAAGCAACATGAGAAGCGCTAATGATTCTCCCTGCTAAAAATAAATTATCAATATCCTTACTAAAAAAGCATCTATATGGAATATCATATATGCCTTTACTATGCCACTGTGTACAACCGTCAAGTTCGCTGTAAACACCATCTGCAGGATGTAAATCTAATGCCCAGCCTCCAAATGCTACGGCATCATCAAATTTTTTTTGCTCGACTACATCTTTCTGATTGAGCATATATAATCCTTCAAAACGCCGACTTTCTCGCTTTCCAGGTATGTTTGCAACCCATTCTAAGTCTAGATTGTTAACGTCCTCGAATGTGCCAGAATTTTTGATATAATCCCAAACGCCATAAATCACTTTTGAAAGCTCCCACTTTATTTCTTCGGTATCGTGAATGGTGTCAAGTCTTCCACCGTATTCAAACCACCAGAAATTACATCCACTTTGATCTTTTCTAATTAATTTATGTCTTGGAATTTTGCTAATATCTTTCAGCGCATATGAGGGCGCAACATACTTTACAGGGCGATCGTTAGGCTTGCTGTAGAAAAACATAGAGTGCCCCAGTAAATGACCATATGCCTTATCAGGCGCCATGTATTCTTCAAATTCTTCTTTGGATTCAGCACCAATTCTATAGCTCGCTCCAGCTTGAAATGCTACAATCCCGTCGCCTGACGCATCGCAAAATAATGGCGCAGAAATGGTGTACTCCGTTGAATTTTGACTGTTGAAAGCCACAACGCTTTTGATGTTTTTTTCATTTGATTTTTCTACCGCTGAAACTGCAGTATTGAGCAGTAGTGTGATGTTTTTTTCATCAATCACTTTTTCCAGTAGAATGGTATCGAAAATAATTGGATTACCTTCTTTATTTCGATACACATTTTCAACCATTAGTTCATCAATCACACCACCCTCTCGACTCCACCGGTTATTATTTCCCATATGCGATGTAGCCCCCAGAGCCCATAACCTCACTTCTGAGGAAGCATTTCCACCTAATACAGGCCTGTCCTGAACTAAAATGGTTTTTGTGCCTTTTCGTGCAGCCGTAATAGCCGCGCAAACACCTGCCAATCCACCCCCTACAACGACAAAATCTGTCGTTAGGCAAACTTGCTTGTTTTGTCTGGCTTTTAACGCAAAACTCTCTTTAATCATTTTTTGGCTTTAGACTTAAACATAATAATGCCTCCAAGGGCAATAACAGCACTTCCCATGACAGCAACCAAAGCTACTCCATGTGTTGCAAGGACAGCTAAAACTAAAAGTAACAATCCCGTAAGTGTTACTCCAATGCCAATAATTTTAATTCCTTTAGCATTTCCTTCAGAAGCAATTTCCTGAGCAGGAGTACTCGAGTTTAAACGAAGGTAATTATTGTATTGTAGCGAATCACTTTTGTTTATAACAAATAGAACTTCTGCGATAATCAACAGTAGAATTGGAACGCCAACTCCGACCATCATTTCTGATGATCTGTTTAGTTGAACATCCATTAGAATAGGGGCGAAAAATTTAAAAAATCCATTTACAAGCAAAGAAATAACGGTAACTGTTACAGCTGAAACTCCTGTTAATTTTTTTGAAAATAAAGCCCAAATAGGAGGCAAAAACATCGCCGCGCCAGTAAGGGCAGCAATACTCATCACAACCTCTACTATACCACCAAGATTTGGAACGAGTAGCGCAATGATAATCGTTAAAACGCCTAAAACGACAGTAGCTCCTTTTCCAACGCCCACCAATTTTTTATCTTTAGAAGACGGAAAAAGTTTTTTGTAAATATCATTAGCAATAACACCAGCAGATATATTCAAGGTTGTATTAACTGAACTAGAGGTGGCAAACACCATTCCTCCAAGCATTAAACCAAGCATACCAACAGGTAAAACTTCTTTACACATCAACAAATAGGCACCCTCATCTGCCAACCCTGTTAAGTCAGGATTCAATGCCCTGTATAGCATTGGCGGTAACATCCAAATAATTGGACTTATGGCATAAAGCGCACCAAAAAGCCACCCTACTTTCTTAGCATCTTTTGGAGTAGCCACACTGGTATAGCGCTGTACATAGGCCCAGTTACCGGCAATAAAAAACAAATTATAAAACCCAAAGGCGATTAGAAAACTTATGGAATACTCATCGTTTACTAAATTAAAAAAGTTGTCTGGCGCTTTTTCTATAAAAGCACTGATACCTCCAATTTTTTGAAAGGATAAAGGCACAACAATAAGTACAGCTGCTGTGAGCACAACAAATTGCAAAACATCTGTAACTATAACGGCCCAAAGTCCTCCAATTGCAGTATAAATTAAGATTAAAATACCCAAGAAAATAATACTAGCATTTATGGGAATCCCTGTAGATACTTCTACAATTTTTGCCACAGGATATAAAAAGGCAGCTGTTGTAAACAGCGAAATAAATAAAAACAAATAGGTATATACCTTTTGTGTTTTTCCACCTAGTCGCTCTGAAATAAATTGTGCTGCTGTTAAAGCTCTTGTTTTTTGCCACCTAGGGGCAATTACAAACCCTATGATAAGACCGGCAATACACATGGTCCATTGAATAGAAACGGCAACCCAGCCACTTGTGTATGCTATGGAACCCCAAACCACGAATGTCCCTGCAGAGAAGAAACTCATGAACAGCGATAGCCCACTCATCCACCAGGGCAACGCACCGCCGGCAGCAAAAAAGGACTTCATGTTTTTGCCACTTCTGGAAAAACTAAGGCCACTAAAAAAAACCAACGCGGTGAAAACCAGTAAAACTATAAAATCTAACCCACCCATTACTAGTAATAAATGTAAGGGAGTAGGGCTTTGTGCTTTAACAAATATGATTTATTAATTACCATAAATGAGCACAACTAAGGGTATCCTGTAACAATAGAATGTTTACAGGACAGTCTTCTTTTTTGAAAAAACGCTTACAATACGCTTACTGGAACGGAAGCTCTCATATAACCCCAACCTATATCTAAAGTAGCAGCAGTTTCATTTTCTGAAAAAGCCATTGAAAAGGCCTCTAAAGACGTATCTGATTTTGTTTGAGGAATAACTACACGCGCAATATCATTTTCTTGCTTATACGAATAAGAACCCCACGAATTGATAGCTGTATTTACAATTACAGTCACATTGTTTTCCCCAAAAATAGTATATAAGGAATACGTTCCTACATCAAGTGATTTTCCACCAAAAAGTATCGGTTTAAAGACACGAATTTCAGTAGCTTCATTAGCACCGGTGCGCCAAATTTTATTTTCAGGAACGATTTCGTCAAAGGATCGCCCTTTAAGCTGAGGTCTGCTATACGTGACCACTACGGCTTTGTCACTTATCCGGTATGGAGCAGGGTAAGAAGTTCTGTCCATTGGACTTTTGTCCAAACCTCTAAAATTTTGCGCCGTAACAAAACATAAAGGGCTTAAAATAAAAACAATTAGTATTTTTTTCATGTGTGAATTATTTAAGATAATAATGGGTTTAATCAACTGTAAATTTGGTATAAATATAAGGCAATCGCAAATGTTTTTTAATGAACTATAAAGCATTATCACGAATGTATAATTCAGTACAAGTTATGTTTTAAAGGCTTACACACAATAAAAAATTTGTATTAGTTTACATAATAATATTTAAAACACACTATCATAAAGTAATGTCCATAAAATCAGTATCAACTAAGCTTCTTTTTTTTCTAATTATAGCTTCTTTTAGTTCATACTCCCAACCCTTAGTTCAAGAACAAGTGTATGACTGGGATAATTTCCCCATTAACGCAGATGCTGGTGACGGAAAAGTATGGGTATTACAAGAAGAATCTTCGGATGAGTTCAATTACAATGCTGCAGCATCAGCAAAAGGAAAACTTTTTTACAGTAAGTGGGACGATTGGTACCACAATGCTTGGAAAGGCCCAGGACTTACTATTTGGTCTAGAGAAAACTCCTATGTTAATGGTGGTTTTCTTACTCTTTTTTCATCAAGGGTAGCGGGAACAAATAAGGTGAATACAGGAATTTTAACTTCTAAAAAACGGATTAAGTATCCAGTTTATATAGAGACAAGGGCAAAAATTGCGAATTCAGTTATTGCATCTAATGCGTGGTTACTGAGTCCTGACGACACACAGGAAATCGATTTTTTAGAGTCCTACGGCGGGAGTTTCTCGCAAAACACTGGGCAAGAGCAGTCGTGGCACGCAAAGCGTATTCACATTAGCCACCATGTTTTTATTCGCAATCCTTTTCAAGATTATCAACCAAAGGACCCAGGCACATGGTACACAGATGGGAAAACAACTTGGAGAAATGATTTTCACACCTATGGCGTGTATTGGATAGATCCATGGAATTTGGAATATTATATTGACGGACAAATGGTTAGACAAGTATCGGGTGTAGATATTATTGACCCTAAGAACTTTACGAATGGCAAAGGACTAAGCAAAAAAATGGATATCATTATCAATATGGAAGACCAAGACTGGAGGTCCAATAAAGGAATTACGCCAACAGATGCTGAATTAAGTAAAAGGGAAGACAATATATTTCTAGTAGATTGGATTAGAGTGTATAAACCAAAATGAGAATCTTATCACGTAAGCTTTATAAAAAACAACGAAAAACCGAAGAAATAAATGAAAATAAACGTATTGACTTTAATTGTAACGTGTTGTATTGTTTTTACTATTTCAGCGCAAAAAAAACCTAATATTCTTTGGATTGTAACAGATGACCATAGAGCGGATGCTTTATCAAGTTATAACATTGCCACAACTGGAAAAAGTGAAAGTGCATTGGGCTATGTGTCCTCTCCAAATATTGACAAACTGGCCAGCGAAGGCGCTATTTTTGTTAATGCCTACACAAATTCTCCAGCATGTGGCCCTTCAAGAGGGTCTATGGCTACGGGGAGATATCCATTTAGGACAGGGCATTTTGGATTTCAATTAACCCACCAAAACCCAGATTTTGTTACTCCTACATTTTCTCAAACCTTACAAAAAGAGGGTTATACAACTGCCGCTTTTGGAAAAGAAGATTCCTATATTTTTAGATGGGGTCCTGGGCAAGGATTTCACGATGCAGGACATTATAATTACAAGGTTCACTTTAAACACGACTTGCAAAAAAATGGCGTTGGTGATTTTTGGACACAGCCAGCCTATAAGAAAGGATCATGGAAAAACACAGGAACGAAAGAGCATATTCTAAAATCTGACGGAACCTCACACGCATATTACATCAAGAAAAAAGAGGGCACTATAAGTAATGAAGACATTGCCAAAAAAACTGCATTTGAACAAGAATTTGAAATCCTAAGATCATATACTAGATACAATGAGAATCTAATTATTGGAGGTGAAAACCCGTTGCCAGCAAACCAAACCATTGACGCCAAAATAGTAGATGAACTTAAGTTGTATTTGGCACATTCAAACACGGAATTTAAAACCAATTGGGGAGCTACACGCACAGGGGCAAACCCAAACAAACCACTAATGATTAACTTAGGGTTTCATTTGCCTCATACGCCAGTTTTACCTCCAAAAGAATTTAGAGATGTATTTAAAAACAAAACATACAACATCCCTGCGTTTGATGAAAAAGAACTTTTAAACCAACCGCCGCAAATACAACGGTTGTTTAAAAACTTAAATTTTTCAAACCTAACCCCAGAGGAAAAGCAGCAAGCGATTCAAGACTATTATGCTTTTTGTGCGCATGGCGATGCCTTAATTGGCGAGGCAGTAGAGGCATTTAAGGCGTATTGTAAAAAAAACAATCAACAGTATTTAATTCTGTTTACTGTGGGTGATCATGGTTGGCATTTGGGAGAACAAGGGATTGAGGCAAAATTTGGCCCTTGGGAGAAATCGAACAAAGGCGCGTTAATTGTTGTATCGTCAGATAAAACAAAAATTCCAAGTGGATTGGTTCAAGAGCAGTTGGTAGAATACGTGGATATTGCACCGACCATTTTATCTGCTGCAGGGGTAAAAATTAATGAGAATAAATATGATTATCTAGATGGCTACTCACTTTATGATTTCATTGACAGTAAAAAAGAACAGCGTGAATATATTGTAGGAGAGATAAATTTGGTGGCTGGACATAGAGCGTATTTGAGATCTAAAGATTTTGCCTTTTCGATGCGTACAAGACCTCAAAAAAAATTAAGCCCAAACGAACAAGTAAAATGGGCGCTTGACTGTCCTGTTGAAAAGGCAGAGCTAGTGCTGTATGATTTAAGAACTGATTCCAATGAGCGCCAAAATGTAGCTACGCACAGAAAATACAGAAAACTAGCGGCATGGTTTAGAAACAAGTTGGGTACGATTGTACTGGGTGATGGGCGTGTTGAGTGCGATTGGTCAGAGGCAAACACATATGATATAAGCAATTTTGCAGCAGGAGCCCATGATGGCATTTTAGATATACCAAAAAGTATTATACCTTAATTATTATTGAAAAATTATTGGGATGTAATCAATACCAGATATAATAATTTTTTTATTTGCCATAATTAGAATAAAGGTACAAGGGCAGTGCCAAAGAAAAACCAACTAAAAACAAAGAGGCAAAGTATAATAAGAACTCTTTTAGTTTAATGCTTTTAGTTGTTAGCTTATAGATGAGAAATACCAAAAAGGTGGTGGCTGCAACGGTTAGGTCGGCATTTAAAATTTTCATAGCATAATTTAGATTAATTTGCTCAAAAAATAGTGCCGTTGACCATTCCCAATTATTTTCTTCAATGAATTTATAGATGTTGTAATACGGAAGCACGACACCCAAAACACAAAGAATAGCAAGTAATTTTTTCATTCTGAAATCTAACTTCCTCTTCCGACTTTTCTAACCCCCGAAGATTTAGGCGTATGGTTTTTAGTTCCCGCTTTTTGTTTGCCTCCTTTTTTATTAGGTGTGTTTTTATTTAAACTGTTACCAAAGAATTTACTAGACATAATTACTAAAATTTTGTTTCCACTAATGTACGCAATTCATCAACCATACAAAAAACCTTCACATTGTTAAGGGTATGTGGTGGAGCCATAAGTAAGTAAATCCGAACTATTTTGGAGAGTATTTGTGTAATTCGACAACTCCATAAACAGCTTTAAGAAAAGCTTTTACTATTTGGTTGAGTCTCTTTTAACAAGCGCTGTATCGAGTATAATTTTCTCATAAACTACAGGCTTACTTTTTTTTCTTTGTTTTAGCTCTTTGTAAAGTTGTTTGAAAGCAGCTTTACCCATTTTAAACCCTGGTTGATTGATAGTGGTTAGGCTTGGTGAAATAACTGATGACATAAACCAATTACTGAATCCTACTATAGAAATATCATCAGGAACCTTAATCCCCATTTCAGCGAAAGCTGTCAAAGCACCAATAGCTACTAAATCCGTATTTATAAAAACACCATCTACATCGTTATGATCTTGGACGAGCTTTTTAGCATTAAACTTACCCTCTTCAAAACTTGAATCGCCACATTCACATATATATACTAGGCTTGAATCATAAATAAAATTATTTTCTTCTAGCGCTTCTTTATAGCCTAAAAAACGGTCAATTGAATTTTGTGACAACAGTGGGCCTCTAAAATGAGCAATTCGTTTGCATCCAGTATCAATCAAATGCTGCGTGGCATCTTTTGCAGCTTTTCTGTCATCAATTACAACTTTTGAGCACTCCAATATTTTTGCAATTTTATCAAACATCACTAATGGTTTTCCTTGTGTGATAACATCGCTGAGATGTGTGAAACTTCTTGTTGTGTTAGCGATAGAAATAAGGATCCCATCAACGCGTTGTCTCAACAATAAATTGATTTGCTTTTTTTCCAATTCATAAGATTCATTGGATTGCAATATGATCACGAGATATCCTTTTTTTTCTGCTTGCGCCAAAATCCCTTTAATGACGTTTGAGAAAAAATGATGCACAATAGCAGGAATGATTAATCCAATGGTTTTAGATTCTTTTGTTCTTAGGTTTACGGCAAATGCATTGGGTTGGTAATTTAATGTTTTCGCTAACTCCTTAACAAGCCCTTTGGTTTTATCACTTACATCAGGATAGTCCTTGAGCGCTTTAGAAACAGTTGAAACAGAAATATTTAATTTTTCTGCGATTTGCATAAGTGTTACTTGGCTCATATAAATTAAAACTAGATTTTTCAAATTTACGAAAACCTTTTCGTAGTTTTCGAAAACGATTTCGTTAGGTATTATGTTTTTTGTACGCCTAATATTATAAAATTCGCAATATTAAAATCATTAATCATTTAAATTAATAATCATGAAACTATTAAGTAAAATAAGTTTTGCGTTTTTATTTGTTTTTTCAGTAACCGTTGCACATTCGCAATCGTCTGTTTCTGGAAAAGTAGCAGATGGAAATGGACTGCCAATATCAGGCGCAACTGTAATTGTTGACGGAACGGCAACAGGAACTGTAACTGATATGGATGGTGCGTATTCGATTTCAGTTATGTCGGAATCTACGGTTACGCTTACCGCTTCTTACCTAGGATTTAAAACACAATCCCAAAGTGTTACGCTAAGCGGTATGAGCGCAACTGTTAACTTTACGCTAGCTGAAGATTTTTCAACGCTTGATGAGATTATCATCACAGGGGTTGTGAATCCAAAGTCTAAACTAGAATCAAGTGTATCTATTTCTACATTAGGCGTTAATGCTATCGAGCAAGCTGCTCCAAGAAGTGCTGGGGAATTGTTTAGAAATATTCCTGGTATTCGCGCAGAGTCATCTGGGGGTGAAGGAAATGCAAACTTTAATGTAAGAGGTGTCCCTGTTTCTTCAGGTGGATCGCGCTACTTTCAAATTCAAGAAGATGGTTTACCACTTAACTTATTTGGAGATACTTCTTTTGGAAATGCTGACAACTTTCTTAGAATCGATAGTAATATTGGTCGTGTTGAAGCTATTCGTGGTGGATCTGCCTCAACCCAAACATCAAATGGACCTGCGGGTATCATCAACATGATAAGCAAGACAGGTGATGTTGAAGGGGGTTCTATTATGGCTACTTATGGCCTAGATTACCAATCAAGCAGAATGGATTTTGAATATGGAACGCCGCTAGGAAATGGCTTGTCTTATCACATTGGTGGGTTTATGCGCACTGGTGAAGGACCACGAAATATTGGTTACCAAGGAAACAAAGGAGGCCAAATAAAAGCCAATATCACTAAAAAGTTTGAGTCAGGGTATGTAAGAACGTATTTTAAATACTTAAATGATAAGTCAGTTATGTACCTTCCAATGCCAATGTTGTTGACAGGTTCAAATGATGATCCTTCTTTCGAAAACCTTCCTGGGTTTGACATCAACAATGATTCTCCACATTCTGTTAATATGCAACAAAGTGCAGGTACAGATCCTTTTACAGGAGATCGTAAAGTCAATGATGTAAGAAATGGTAACAATCCTAAGTCACAAGCTATAGGTACTGAATTTTCTTTTGACTTAGCGAATGATTGGACTGTTTCTGGAAAAGCGCGTTACAGTGCTAATTCTGGGGAATGGGTGTCGCCATTTACTATGGCAGTTGGAACAGTATCTGAAATTGAAACTACAGCAAGAGATGCTGTAAATGCAACTGGAAACTTAGTATATTCCGATGGAGCAAGAGAGGCTTTCAATCCTTCAAATGGTTTAGCTCAAATCATTCACATGTTTGATGTAACGGTTGATGATTTAAGCAATTTCTTTAGTGATGTTAAGTTGAACAAAAAAGTTAATGACAACCTTGGTCTAACTTTAGGTATGTTCACAGCAACACAAAATACCAAAATTGGCTGGCAATGGAGCTCTTACATTTCTGAAGTAAAAGGAAATGGAGAGGCTAGATTAGCGGATTTTGATGGATGGTCTAGAAATGGACAATATTCATATGGGACGCCAACTTGGGGTAATTGCTGCCAGCGTAAATACAATACGGTACATAATGTAAATTCTCCTTATGTAGCTGTAGATGCAAATCTTTCTGAAAAATTAAACTTTGATGGTAGTGTTCGTTTTGAAAACGTACGTGTAAACGGAAACATTCAAGCAGGACCAACAAGCCAAGAAAGCTATGATTATGACGGAGATGGAATTATTCAAGGAATTGAGCAAGTCGTTCCAGTAATTGCTGGGAATGCAGGTCAAAACATAAATGACGATTACAATTTTGTATCATACTCATTTGGTTTAAACTACAAAACAAGCGATGACGCTGCACTATTTTTACGCACTAGTTTAGGTGCATCTGGAAGAGCTCCGGATAGAAATAATTATGGGTCTAACGGAAGAGGCGATACTCAATTTGACGAAGTAAGCCAAACGGAACTTGGTTATAAAAGACGTTTTGATAACGGATCTTTAAACCTTACAGGTTTTATGAGTAACACCAAGGAAGGGTTGAGTAATGAACTTAACAGAACTGTTGGAAATCCATTTAAAGCGATGGGTCTAGAGGCAGAAACGTCACTAGTATTGAGTGATAAGTTTGTGTTTGTAGGTTCTGCAACATGGACAAAAGCAGAGATTGACGGAGGTGATAACAAAGGGAATACACCTAGAAGACAAGCCGATTTTGTTTACAATTTTACCCCTACATATATGTATGGAAATGATAATCAAAACACACTTGGACTTAGCGTTCTTGGCACATCAAAGTCATATGCACAAGATGATAATGCACTTGTTATGCCAGCTTACGCTTATGTAAATCTATTTTCAGAAATTAAATTGACAAATGCTTTGTCGCTTTGGTTAAACGTAAATAATTTATTCGACGTAGTTGGTATTACAGAAGTTGAAGGAAATGGAGATGGTGCATTTAATGGTGACCGCCTAGCAAGAGCGCGTTCTATTAGTGGAAGATCCTCTACAGTATCACTTCAATTCAACTTTTAATTAGTAGTTTTTCATTAGTAGTTTAGTTTTATTAGATTAGGGTTGGTGTTAGTATCACTTTCACCAACCCTTTCTTTAACGACCATGACAAAAATATTTAATACATCCCTAATCATTTTAACGTGTTTTTTTTGTTTTGCATACACTTCAAGCACCAAAAAACAACAAGAAATAATTGTTTATGGCAGTGATGAGTGTCACTATTGTATAGACACTAAAATCTTCTTAAATCAAAATAATATCTCATTTACCTACTACGACATTGATATAAACAAGGATAAAGAACAAGAAATGTTATCAAAATTGAATGGGGCTAAAATTCCAATTGATAGCTTTCAACTACCTGTTGTTGATAAAAACGGTACTGTTTTTACAAACGGGCAAAACTTCATTGCATTTTTAAAGAAAATAATCGAATAAATGCTTAAAAAAATAAAACTTAGTTTTTGGCAAATTGTAAATATGAATGTTGGTTTTTTCGGCATTCAATACAGTTTTGGCTTACAACAAAGTGCCGTAAATCCTATTTACGATTTTTTAGGCGCAGCTCCAGATCAAATTCCCATTTTAAATCTAGCAGGACCGGTTACAGGTTTATTGGTACAACCTATTGTTGGTGCATTAAGTGACAAGACTTGGCACCCAAAATTTGGCAGACGTAAGCCTTATTTCTTTATTGGAGCATTAATATGTAGCATTAGTCTTTTTGCCTTTCCATTCAGCAGTTCACTTTGGATGGCAGCAGGACTTTTATGGATTCTAGATGCCGGAAACAATATGGCTATGGAACCCTATCGTGCATTTGTTGTTGATACGCTAAAAACAGAGCAGCAACCTATGGGTTTTCAAATGCAGAGCTTTTTTACAGGCCTTGGGCAAACCCTTGCAAACGTGTCCTTATTTATATTCCCCATGATCATTATTGGTAAAACGGGGCATTTACCAACTTGGGTTTTTGCATCATTCTTTCTCGGAGCAGTTTGTTCCATTGGTACAATCCTGTGGAGTATTAAAACGACAAAAGAAATACCACCAACTACTGAAGAGCTTGAAAAAATTAGAACTGCCAAAAAAGGTCTTGCCGTGCCTCTTGTTGAAATACTATCTGCCATCAAAAGTATGCCCAAGGTTATGTGGCAATTAGCCTTGGTATATTTATTTCAATGGTATGCCCTGTTTTGCTATTGGCAGAACTCATCCAAAAGCATTGCTCTTTCTGTTTGGGATGCAACCCCGAAATCAAACCCTGAGGCCTATGAAAAAGCGGTTAGCTGGACAGGATTGGTAAACGGATGGTATAATATTGTTACGTTTCTTGTTGCTTTCCTTTTAGTGGGATATGCCAAAAGATTTGGAGCCAAAAAGGTTCACTTTGTTTGTTTGCTTTTAGCGGGTATAGGTTTTGCTGCATTTCCGCACATTGAAAACAAAAACCTATTATTTGTTGCTATCACTGGCTTTGGTGTTGGATGGGCTAGTATGATGGGAATTCCATATTTACTAGTCGTTTCATCCATTCCTAAAGAAAGATACGGCGTGTATATGGGCATTATCAATATGATGATTGTGATTCCCATGTTGCTTCAAAACCTTTCTTTTGGATATATTCTAAAAAACTTTTTAAATAACGATCCTAGAAATGCCATCAGTTTTGCAGCAGTTTTACTTTTTTGTGGAGCGCTGGCAACCTTACTAATAAAACCTGTTCAAAAAACAGCATAATCTTAAAATAATGGACATACTTTGTGTAGGAGAAATACTAGTGGACTTTATTGGAGCGCAATACGGAAAAACTATCGCTACCACTGAAAGTTATAATCGCTTTTTAGGCGGCTCAACGGCTAATTTAGCTGTTAATGCCAATACAATTGGCTTAGCAGTCGATTTGGTCGCTAGTGTTGGAGATGATGGTCTTGGTCAATATATACTTAATGAATTGAATGTTTTTGGTTTGTCAACTGCACACATAACAAAAATTCCAAGCCAGCCGACAAGTTTGATTTTTGTTTCTAGGTCAAATGAAACACCTGATTTTGTTCCTGTTCGGGGTGCTGATGCACATATTTTGGATACACAAATAAGTGACGATATTATCAACAAGGTCAAAGTGTTTCACACCTCTTGCTTCGCTTTAAGTCAAGAACCCGCGAGATCAGTCATTATGCGAAAAGCAAAACAAGCATTTGTCTCAGGATGTAAATTGAGTATAGATATAAATTATGCTACTGAAATTTGGCCTGACAAAGAACAGGCTGTTGCATTTATAAAAGCGTATTGCGCTTTTAATCCTCTTGTCAAGATAAGCGCAGACGACGCCAAAAGACTCTTTGGAGACGTTGCTTCTTACAATGATATCTTTACACTTTTCCATAGTTATGGAGCAGATGTTGTTTGTCTTACATTAGGAAGCGAAGGGGTCATGTTGGCGCAAAAAGGAAAAGGAAACTTTCATAAGCCAGCAATTAAAATTGATGAGGTTATTGATGTTACGGGTGCAGGAGATGCTTTTTGGTCAGGATTTTTATATGGATATATCAATAATCACGATTTCGAACAATGCGTATCAAATGGTCTTAAACTTGCCCATATTAAACTGCAACACGTCGGTCATATTCCAGAATCCACTAGCCTAAGTCTAACGGTATAATTATTTAGTAACAAAGTATAAATGCAAAAAGGTGTCATACTTAATGCTTACCCCGATAGTATTGGTGAAAACTTATCAGGGTTAATTCATTTTATTGAGCGCAACAACTTTAAACAGGCCTTTACTCACTTATACATACTTCCAACACTATTTAATAGTGATTTAGATCGAGGGTTTTCTATTATTGACTATGATTTAAACGAATCGTTAGTCTCCAACGAGGACTTAAATAAATTAACATATTTAAACATAAAATTAAAGCTGGACATTGTATTAAATCATTTGTCTGTAGCCTCACCACAATTTCAGGATTTATTACAAAAGGGCGACACTTCTATTTATAAAGATTTTTTTATTGATTGGAACGCTTTCTGGAAAAACAATGGAACACTTGGATCAGATGGAATTATACAACCAAAAAAGGAGTATTTAGAAAAACTTTTTATGCGGAAAGATGGGTTGCCCATCCTTGAGGTTTATTTTCCAGACGGATCTAAACGACCTTATTGGAATACATTTTATCAAAAAACAGCGTTCAATAAAATCTTACCATCAGACTTAGATGGCATTTTAGACTCCGAAGCTGAGAAACGGCACATCTCTAAAACAGTAAATGATACAATTGAAAACGGTAAGGATATTCATGAAATCGAATCTTTGAATAATTTAAGCTCAAGAAATGAAATTCTAAAAATCATTTATCAAAAATCAACGTATTTAGGCCAAATGGATTTAAATGCTCAATCAGAACTGGTTTGGGACTTTTATCAAGATTGTTTGGAAAAAATCACTTCCTATGGTTGCACTATCTTAAGATTGGATGCTTTTGCTTATTTACATAAAAGTATAGGAGAAACAAACTTTTTCAACAAGCCAGGTACTTGGGAGTATTTAGATCGTTTTAAAGAAATGGCTACTGATTTTGACTTAAGATTACTCCCTGAAATTCACGCTGAATACGGCTCAAAAACCCATGAGGAAGTATCCAACAAAGGATATATGATATATGATTTTTTCTTGCCGGGGTTGATTATCTATAGCATTGAATATGGAGACAATAAACCATTAGTAAAATGGATTAGTGAACTTATTGAAAAAAAATATGAGACCATTAATATGCTCGGCTGTCATGATGGTATTCCCGTATTAGACTTAAAAGGAAAAGAAATAGATGGTGTTTATCAGGAGGGTTTACTTTCGGACAACCAAATTGAAGAAGTTGTTGAACTTATTTTAAATAGAGGTGGAAAAATTAAAAATATCTTTGACGCCAAAGGAAAGAAAATATCCTACTATCAAGTAAATGCTACATACTTTAGTGCTCTGGGAGAAAGCGAAAAAAAAATGTTGTTAGCAAGAGCTATTCAATTATTTGTTCCTGGAACACCTCAGGTTTGGTATCTTGACTTATTTGCAGGGAAAAATGATTACAAAGCTGTTGAACTTGCTGGAGCAGGTGGTCACAAAGAAATAAACAGAACCAACTTAAGTCTTCACGATATTGCTAGTGGAGCTAAAGCACAAATTTTTAAAAACCAGATGAAACTCATTAGTTTACGTAATACACTTGATGTTTTTAATGGGAAATTAACACTAAAAAATCCTGACAATAACAAGCTAATCTTTACGTGGAAATTAAGTGATGATTTTGCAAAATTAGAAGTAGATTTTTCAACCCTTATCTTTTGTGTTTCTTATTCTAAAAATGGCAAACTTAATAGAGAAGTATTTAATGCCTGAAAATTAGATAAAAACGCAGTTAAAATGTTCAAACCATTGGATGATTGCTATAAAGTTTATTATAAATCAAAAAATTATTCTTGGGAATAAAGTAGAGCCATTAGTAATTGAAGCCGAACTATTTAGGGGAGGATTTAAATTATAAACCCGCAACTTTAGGGGTTGCGGGTTCTACTGTGGAGTCAAGAGGAGTGAAGTCGAATTATTTTAGAGAAGATTTGTCAAAAATGATAAATTTTTAAGCTTTGGGTTTGTTGGTTCAAGTCCCACCTTCAATACAAAACCCGCAACCTAGTTTGCGGGTTTTGTTTTTTCAAATAGATTCTAAAAATTTATTTAAAAAACAGAGGTTTTGCTTCGAAAATAACTCCATGGGGTGTACAATTATCCTCAAAAATAATTTGTTGTTTTTGGGGATATTATTTTTTGTTTCCAAAACCTTCTCTGCTGTTTTACAGCATTTTAAATAATCATTAAAGATTTGTCCTTCGTTTGGTTTGCTTTAATTTTTATTACTTTTAGACAATGAAATTTTTAATCACACTCATTGGGTTTTTTGTAAGCCCATTTTTATTTAGTCAAATTTTAACGATTAACTCTGGTTCTTCTGTATCCATAGCTTCGGGGAGCTCCATTACTCTTGATGGACTGGAAATTGCCCCTGCGGATACCTATGTAATCAATGGTGCTAATGATTTTTCGCGTACAGCAACAGCTGTTAGTGCTGGAGACAACAGTTCTGTGTCCCGTGTCTATACTACCACTGCACTGCTAACGAATTTCACTGGCACCCTTACTTTTTCCTATTTAGACGGCGAACTCAACAACATAGCAGAAAGTGACCTTGTCCTTGAATTGCAAGCAGATGATGATAGCTGGACGTCTTATGAAGGCACTGTAAATGAAACAGACAATACAATAAGCTATACGTTTAGCGATGCGGTATCTTTTAAGGCCGTATCGGCAAGCGCAGCAGGAGCTACGCTAACGATTGAAGATATAAACCCTGCTGGCAGTAGCATCTTAGTATATCCCAACCCAACCGCCGATCGTATTTACATCCAAACAGACACAAACTTAAAAGCGGAACTCTTTGACCTTATGGGCAGAAAAGTACGCAGCACAAATCAATCCCAAATAGACATGAGCAATCTTTCAGGTGGAAACTATATCCTACAGGTAAAAACACAAAACAAAACACAATCATTTAAAATCGTCAAACAATGAAACGAATTTTATTAACCTTCAGTATTAGCTTTCTTATTTTCCCATTCACTGGAGCTGCGCAAGGCGAACAGCGTTATGCAAGCGGAACAGCGACTGACCAAGAGAATAACTCGTTTGAATGGATAAACTACGGCACACAAGACTGGACTATAGAAAACGCCAAGGTGGAGACATACCGTGATGGGACTGAAATTCCACAAGTAACAGACGCTTCAGTATGGGCAAACCTCACGACAGGCGCTTGGTGCTATTACGACAATGACCCAACAAAAGGGAAACTGTATAACTGGTACGCAGTAGCGGGTATTCACGATTCAGACCCTAATACTCCAAATAAAGAATTTGCTCCACAGGGCTGGCATGTACCTGTGGATGCCGAGTGGAGAACCCTCCAAAACTACCTTATAGAAAATGGCTATAATTATGATGGCATAACTTCAGGAAACAAAATAGCCAAAGCGATGGCATCCACCTCAGGATGGTATAATTCAACACAAGTGGGAGCAATAGGCAACAATCAAAACTTAAACAATAGCAGTGGCTTTAATGCCTTACCTGAAGGTCAACGTAATAACTTTGGTTCGTTTGAAAGTGAAAGTAGTATTGCATTCTTTTGGAATCCTGCTGAGAATAGTACAAGTGACGCATGGAGCCAAATGTTGGGCAACGACAGTAGTTTTCTAGATGGTGGCATAAACTACGCTAAGCAGGAAGGCTTTTCGATGCGTTTTGTTAGAGATGCAAGTTCTGATGGCGCATTTGAAATCAAATTAAATGGAATTGTAAGTGCCGAAAACAACCAAATCAAAAATGTAGCAGACCCTACAGATAACCAAGATGCTGCTACGAAAAGCTATGTGGATAACAATGTAAACTCTTTTAGTGGGAGTTATAATGACCTAACTGATCAACCATCTTTAAGAGATTTAACTGGAGATAATCCTGTAATTTTTGGAAGTCTAAGCGCTTTTGGTGGAACTTATAACAATAGGGCTATTCTTGATCTCGTTGCAAATATTGAAGGGAATCTTATCACTGGATATAAAAACGGATCAAGTGGAGATCGATTTAACGTGAAACTTGACACTACAAACGAAAATGCTGTAGTATCTAGTGGTGGTGGCTACAACCTAAAGCTTTACAGCGAGGGTGGGACTATGGAGTTTGAAGGTGATGCTATGATGTCAACACCAAGCTTTACATTTAACGGTGCCGTAACTGCAACTTCATTTGCGGGCGATGGCTCTCAACTAACCAATCTGCCGACATCTGATGTTAGTTACAACGATCTTACCGACAAACCCACTACATATACCCAAGCACAAGTGGATGCTTTAATTTCAAATTTACAAATTGATAATAATTTTTCAGATGTAAAATTAATCGGTGTTTCAGAAACATATATTGTCCCTAGTGGCAAAAGCTCTAGAATATCAAATGTTTTAGGAAGTACTCATTGGCGGACACCTGGTAATAACGACGGAGGATTAGATAGAAAAATTATAGTTAACGGGGCTACGATTTATATAGGGGGAACTTACAAGCAGTTTGTAAATAGTAATGATTCAAGATTACTGTGGACATTATTTACAGTAAAAGGGGAATATTGGTTCCCATCAGGGACAACTATACAAATTGGGAGTTCTGAAAACATAAACTATTTATCAATACAGGAGACCGATGTAACTAATGTAAAATCTTTTTTAATTACTGAACCCTCTACAGTACCATCTGGAAAAAAATGGAAAATATCATCAGTTTTGCCAAGCAGAGCACTATATGGTGATGCAGATTACAAAATTGAAATTAACTCAACTTCTGTTTTTGTTGGATCAGGACAAAATTTCACGGGTTCCTATACCTTTGGCCACATGATAATCAATTTGATTGATGGACCTATTTGGTTACCTGAAGGAACTACTCTCGGACCAAGTGATAATATATATGGAGTTTCAGTGGTTGAATATTCTAATTAGTTTAATTATATGAAAGTCTTCACTTAGCTCAGGGCTATATTCTAATGCATCAGGTATTTCTTCATTAGCCTTAGGGAATAATAAGATTGCAACGGAAACGGAACCTAGGCAATAGGATATTTTAATACTTCTAATGCAAATCCTCAAGCTGATTCATTTGACCAATCTAATATAGTATTTGTGACTTGAAATTTAATATTCGAAAACCGTTCAAGTCCCTCATGAGTAATTTTCGGTGATACAACAACTATAGGTGGAGATTTAAGTGTAAACTCAGACGCCCGGGATAAAGCAAACACTGTGTCTATTAGAGCTCCTTCCTCTAAACTTCTACAAATAGATTGCAAGAGCTACACAATAAAAAAGGACAAGAGTGAGAAATAAAAGATAGGTCTACTTGCACAAGACAAAGAGAAAGTATTTGCTGAACATGTGTCAGAAAGTAATGTTTTAAATCTGTAAATTATAAAGGTCTTATTCTAATGTTAATAAATACATTATGAGTACAAGATGAAAAGATGAAATCTCAGCAATCACAAATTAATAAGTTAGAAAACTTAGTTCACGAGTTAATTAAGAAGTGAAAATATTCCCTAAAATAAATTATTATTTCTAGAAATAATCAGTGGAGAAGAAGGGATTACCCTACGGTATTTCCCTTGCCTTCATATTAGGAAATATAGCAAACAGTGCTTGCAGCACTTAGTGTATAAAATCAACAAAGCTCTCACAAATACATTTGCAGGACTTTTTATGATTTCATCCACAGCTTTGCTGTGCTTCAAAGTGGATAAGAAGGGATTCGAACCCTCGTCCAAACAAGTCAATTCAACGCTTTCTTGAAGATTATTACTCGAACGGTTCGGTTTTTTTAAAAACTACACCGCCTTTTTCGTTTATATATGTATAAACCCCTTTATATTCGTTATCGTCTAAGATAATATAGCTTTCATCTAGCTCTAAATGATTTAATAAGCTTTCTTTTTTGGCAAGTTGCGAAAAGATATAG
>Ga0209654_1001248_pt1 | contig 20752 bp, 31 predicted proteins | sample SaaInl1SG_22_DNA_FD_184646 | JGI IMG/M metagenome (GOLD analysis project Ga0209654, IMG submission 184646) | Marine microbial communities from expanding oxygen minimum zones in the Saanich Inlet - ESP_161SG_22_DNA (SPAdes) (version 2) | ecosystem: Environmental > Aquatic > Marine > Intertidal... | reverse complement strand
GCCTGCTCACAGAGCCGCGTTGGCCGTGTAACCGCCTAGCTTGTCCGCAGTGACAGTCTAGGCGGTGGCATAGTGTCACCGATAACGCCAAAACCATAGGAGGGTTTGATAATGGCTAAATTAGGAAGACCAAAACTTGTTGAGAATATGACGCCTTGGGAAGTAGACCAGCACAATCGGAAGCAGGCCATGAAACGCCTAACCCCAGAGCAGAGAAAAGCGCTGGACAAGACGCTTGCAGCCTTGCGTGACTTTATGGAGCAATGGGGCGATGGGTTCGACTTGCATAATCCTCAGACCCCCCGCGACTTGCAGGACGCATTCTGGCAAATGCATAATTACTTTCCAAAAGACTAACGGAGAAAGGGGCGGCGCAGTGTCGCCCCGCACCGACAGAGAGGAACCATCATGGAAAAAGATTATCTAATCATCGTTCGCGGTACAGTCGAGCAAAAATTCCACGTTAAGGCTGATTGTTTGGACGACGCAACAGACCAGGCCAAGGCGCGCTTTGACATCGGCGTCAGACAGAGCGGGGAGCTTTACAAAGAGGATATCGTCTCCGCAGCCTGGGCCGATAGTGACGAGGGCGAGCTGTGAAACCGGAGGACTTCAGAGAAATGCGCAAAAGCTTAGGCTACAGCCAGCAAGGTATGGCCCAAAGACTAGGCCTATCAGAGCGCACGGTTCGCTATTATGAGAGCGGAGATGTGCCGGTAAGCCGCACAGTGGAGTTACTCTTACAAGCAGTAGAGCTTGATGAGAAATAATTCTATAAAAAAACAGCTATGCACAGCTCTGTGCATAGCATCATTGCGTTACTTTTTTTATATAGAGAAAAGTTATTATCATTGTGTTGCTATGAAGCAACGCTAAGAAGCTATGCATAGCTGTTTTGCGCTACGCGATTTTAATAGGCTGTGGATAACTGTGTCAAGACAGAAAGGGGGATGGGATGGGGTACTTTTTTACACCGACTAACGCGGGCAATAAACACGCACGGCAAATTGCCGAATTCAAAGCAGAAACCAGAGAAGCGGAGCTCCGACAAATAGATTGGCCAGGAAGCTTTACGATTGGCGCGCACGATTATCAAACGAGGTACACTAGCCGTAAAGAGTTGCGCAAGCTTATGTCGCAAGACCCTGCCCCAAAGATAGGCGAGACATCCCCCGCAATTGAATGCGGCATAAATGGGTGCGGTTGGTACAAGGTAATAGCCAAGCACCGGTGGGCTAGTAGCTGGGACAGAACGTATATATCGCAAGCGGTTATGCTTCTTTTGAAAGTGCCAAAGCCAACCGGCTATCGGGTTGTCCATACCTTTAAGTACAACCCAGCGCAACATGAGGCGCGGTATATAAAATCTAAAAAGCTAAACAGGGGCCAACCTTTAACTAGTGCCCTAAACGGAATGCGCAGAAACAACCGCGTAACCGCTGCAACGCCAGGCTGGGTGATGCAAAGCCCGCATATTATTAGCCGCCTTAAAAACTTAGACAAAGAGCGCACAGCTATGAACAAAGAGGCAGGCTTTGTGCGGTGGCATATTGACCACATTGTGCCTATTCATGGCGTAAACACCGGCGAAGAATACAAGGAACTCGAGTCTTACCCGCATGTGGTGTGCGGGCTGCATGTGCCTTGGAATCTATCAATCATTAAGGCCTTGGATAACTTACTCAAAAGCAACAAATGGCCTATTTAATATAAAAGAGAGACGGGAGGCGCAGATTTTAAGGGGCTTGGCCTAAGTTTTGCCACCATCTACCTCACCGCAAGCAACGTGAACTACGGCGGCGGCATCGTAATCTGTCGCCGCCTTGCTTGCCAGGCGCAATTCTTGGTCGTCTCCCCAAGAGCGGCAAGCTTCATACGTTCGCCATATCTGGTCGGACTCGCGCATCCAGCACGGGTTGGCTGGCGCGCCGCCAATCTCAAAAACAACACACAGAGCTATCACCGCCTCAAACATCGTCTAATCCTTCCGCCACTATCATACACCAAGTTTCAAAGTCAATTTCAGCCGTGTTGCTCTTGTCTTCATAGTAAGGAGAAATGGACGATAGCTTTACCACACACCGGATAGGGCAGCGGTCATACTTATATATCAAAACAGGCTGATTGCCGGCCGCTTTAGCGGCAGAGAGGCACTGTTGCCACCAGCTTTCTCGCCAAGTGTTGCCGTTAGCATATCGCTTGCACTCTACTGTCCACCCTGGGACACCCACCAAGTCACCGTGGTCACTAGCCCTATACTGTTCGAGGTCACGTTTAGCCTTGATACCTGTAATATCAAACAGCATGTTGGCGCATAATCTTTCAAAAGATGCACCTTTTTGCCTACTGTTCGTCATCCTCCGGTTCCCCCTCAACATAAATAACGCCGTTGCCATCACACATCCGGCACTCCCGCACAAGCGACACTATTTCACCACCTCTTAGATGGTCTATGACTTCAAAATCGTACTCACACTCGCCAACACCGGCGCATTCTGGGCACTCAACCTCATCATCGAATGTAAAAATTATAGTGGTCATAAATTCACCTTATATAAAAGTTGACACGGTGGCAAGTGAATGCTACGAAAGCTGTGGGAACTAAAAAAACGGAGGTAATTATGGAATTTGAAGTACCCGCATACCGCGAGGCATTTGGCGCCACGCACAACAGTGCGTCTGGTGGCACTCAGCCTTTAGATGAGCATATCCTAAAGCTTTTGCTGCGAAAAGAGTACAAGCTGAACTTCCCTTTTGGCGCAAGGCCAAGAGCTGGACAGATTGTCCAAGAGATAGCAGACCACGCGCTGGGACTGCATGACTACAGCCCAATTTACGGACGCAAGGAAGGCATCGGGCTACCCGAAGCTATCCGCTATGGAACCACAGAGTTTATGAGCTATGTGCCACGGCATTGGGACGGTGGTAAAGACGCCGAAGAATACGATGAAATCAAAGAGCACATTGCAGAGATGGCTAAACATGCCATTGACGGCTTGAGCGAATACTACGCCGACGGTGAAATAGAGGGCGAGTATCAGCGGTGGCACAAGGATGACCGCATTGATGTGCCGGTTATGCTGTTCCAAGATTACGCTGGCGGCGGCAAGCAGATAGACTTGAAGTGCTCATTTCCTCTCAGAAACCCTCTTAAAAAGGACGGGACACGCACCTGGCGCGTACCTAAGCCACGCACAGAGCCTACTGAACAACAGTTAATGCAACAGGCGGTGTACTGGAAGGCGACGGGCGACAAGCCTGCCTTGCTGTACGTCACAACAGCGGGCTTTAACATCGTTGACGAAACAAACTGTGAAGCAATGAAGCCGGAAAACCTAGAGCGCAAGTACGAAGAGATTGTGATGCGCTGGGTGATAATTCAGAACTTGTTGAAGGCTGCGAATGGTTCATGGAATACGTTGTTCGGCTTGGTCCAGCCTGATTTTGCGCAGATAGCGCAACGGCATGGGCCCGACATCATTAAGATTGCAAAGGAGGCTTGGAGGATATGACAGAGACAGAACAGTATCACGCGCAGGCAATAGACGAGTTGACTGCAAAAATGGAGAAGCTTGAGAACCAAGTCGGGTTTTTAACAAAGCATATCCGTTTGTTGGAAGGCGTAAACAACAAAGAGATAAGGACCGTTAGTCAGGTCTTTGATAGTGTCTTTAATATGGAGAACAAACAATGAGCGCGCCTAATCTTGAAGTAATACAGGGCTCGATGAACCGTGTATTGTTTGCGGCTGAACAGCATTTTGACCACATTGTTCTAAGCCTTTCTTTAGAGACGGGTAAATATACTGTGGGTGACCGCAACCAGCTTTGGAGTGACATCCTTAATATGCGTCAAATGATTTCAGAAGTGGAGAACAAACAATGAGTAACCTAAAGCAAGCAATGGTTGAGGTGCAGAAACTGCACGACAGCCACGGCATAACCCAGCGCGGTGGCAAAAAATACACGCAGGTTGTACATAGAATGGAGGCTATGCGGTCTGTATTCGGCCTAGACTTAGGCGTTGAGACAAAGGTGCTAGTTGATGACGGCCAAAGGGTTGTTGTCCAGGCGTTGATAACCAGCACGGAGAGCGGGAGCATTGTAGGCTCCGGTATGGCTGAGGAAATCAGAGGCCAAGGTAACGTCAACAAAACCTCTGCGCTAGAGAATTGCGAAACATCTGCCGTCGGCAGAGCTCTGGCTAGTATTGGTCTTGCTGGCGGGGAGTATGCCTCAGCAAACGAAATAGACGCTGTACCCCGTAAACAGGAAGCGTTAAACTCACAGAATCAGGGCGGCGCGCCCGCTCCCACACAGTCCCCTCCGGCTGTGGAGGCTGCGCCCCCTGTGTCCACCCCAATTACAACGCCTCAACAATTAGATAACGCCGACAAAGAAGATGCCGGTGACATCGAATTGTATAAGGATATCAAGTTCAAACTATCCCAATGCAAAATGAAGTCGCATGTTCATGAGACTTTCAACAAGTATAAGGTGGTTATGAAACAGGTGAAGGAACGCAACCCAGATAGGGCCAAGCACCTGATGGCACTTTTCCAAGAAGCTGAAGCCAAATTTTAATAGGAGAAACAAATGGCTCGTAAATATAACAAAGTAACTACGTTGCGCATCTTCCCGAATACGGATGGCGGCGCAAAGTATAGCAACAGCAAGTGGACGCCTTACAAAGATGGTTCGCCGGCTGATGTTCACTTCCGCCACAATGGGCTCTACTCTGTTCGCGCCTTTGAGAACGACGATGGTTCGCTGGGGGTTCAAATCTCAGAGATAGTCGAAGAGCACGGCACGGATAGTATTGCTGATGGCATCTCGCAGCCAGGCCTCAAAAAGGTGGGCGAAGCTATGCAAGAAAAGCATGCGCCAAGCGCCCCAAGCCCAATGCAATTGGATGACGACATTCCTTTCTAATGGAACCTGTCGCACAACAAATACTGTTAGTGGCCCGTGATGACGGGCTACTAATATCTATAGATGGCGCATGTAATTATAAGCACATGACGGCCAAACAATACTTTGAGCTAGCCGTTGAATGCCAAAAGGCAGGGTTAGATATTTTAAGGAGGGAATCAAATGTCGCAAGAAGAGCTGGTCATAGCGAAGGCGGAAAGAAACCGTAGTATATCGGAGGGGCGGCGCATGCGCTCCCCTTTGTATTGGAAACAATACTGCCGCGAGCTGGAGATTTTTGACGTAATAAATGTGGTCAAACAGGTGACAGGGTACACTTTAGGGGAACTAAGAAGCCACGCCCGAAACAGAGGCAGGGTTGAAGCCCGCCAATTGTTCGTACTTTTATGCCAGGAGCACACGCCGGTAAGCTTTGTTCAAATGGGCATAACCATGAACAGGGACCACACTACCGCAATCTACCTATCCGAAAGGAAACGTAGCAATGCCTTTAAAGAAACCTGGGCCCAGGCCCAAAAAGAAATCGACGCCCTCAAAGAAAAAGAATTCGGCTCTTCGATACATGACTTGTGATTACTGTGGAGGGCGCGTCTGCATAAACATTGGAGGCTGGGTTATACTTGGCAACAAGAAAACACTTTGTGCAGACTGCTACAAAAATGGCATTGAGAAAGTCTTTTAACAGTCCCACTTACGCAGCGATTTATTAATACGGCTATTGGGGTCGTTCGCTGTCTTCTTGCTCGTTAGCTTTTTCTTCATGCCCTTCATGCGGGCGCAAAAGCTTTTACGCCGAGCGGCAGACTTCGGCGACTTCTTGGCCTGCTTCTTAGAGACGGGCGCCTTGAGGTTCATGCCCTGCTTCTTTGCAGAGGCACGGCCTTTTGCATTTAGCCCACCCTTTGGGTTCTTACCTGCTTTTCGTTGCCATGCCGGAGTCTTAGCCATCAATCAACCCGTGTCTGTACCCGTTAGCCTTATCGTATGTAAGCTTTTCGTTGCGCGGCGATTGGGCGTAGCTACAATGTATCCACCCCGTATTGCCACCAGTATAACATTCCAAGATAAGCTGGTCGAAGTCTAGGTTGTCAGCTATCCACTGGGCTACAACCATATTAGACACACCAGCTACCTCAAAGTCTGCCGCCTCGCCTTTGGCATGCTGTGAGTTTATTGAGCTGCCTATAGCTACACACAGCTCAGGGCTACGATATCCAGATGTAACTGTGACCGGACCAAACTCGTCACGCACCGGCTGTAGTATCTTATCGCATAGCTCAATGATGTTATCCACTTGGTCTTCGGTGGGCTTATTAGGGATGCCCTTACGCTCTGCCGTTTGGCTTTTTGTTAGCTCACGAAGCGTGAAGTTTTGTGAAAGTTGCATCAGCCGCTACTTCTTTTTCTTTGCTGTCTTCGCAGCCTTGCGAAATTGAGAAGCAGTTGGCGCTCCCTTTGCCCCCGCCTTGCGCATTTTTTCGCCGGAGCCAGAAGCAATTCGTTTCCTTTTCGCATGAATGTTCGCATATAAACCACGTTTTGCAGGCATTACTTTCTCCTCACCTTACTTAATCCTCGAAGGCCAAATGATGCGCCTATACTAGCATACATAGCCCACTGGAACCAATCCGGTGTGCGGGCAAGCGCATCAAACCCGCGCTCAACGTAAGGCTGTAGAGGGGGAATAAAACACATAGCAATTATAGCTATGAACAAAATGGTCCAGGCCTCGTCTTTCCAGCTATCCTTGCTGGCCTCCGCCATAACCTTTTCCCAGCCAGCTTCGTGAGTGGCTGCGACGCGCATAACTTCAGCTTCCGCTTCAGCCTTCGCCACTTTTGTGCGAGCCACAGCCGCCTTTTCCTCGGCCTTTCCTTTGAGCCATCCAGACGCCAGCTCAGTCAAAGCCGGAACTAACATATGTATCACGGCAGGTTCTCCTCTGTAGCACGGATGCAAAACGCATCTTGGTTAGCTGGGTACTCGCCGCCCCAATCGAGCAAAGTCATCTCGTAATAACACTCTGCCACAGTTTTGCTTACGGCATGAACCTTGTAATCAAACTCGCCTGGGCCTACGGCAAAGACTAAAACTAACATCCATTTCATTACTTTTCGTGCCCCATCCACACAGCAAAAGCGCCGGTCATAGCTCCGGTGACTACGCTAACCAGAGCCGACTGTTGAGTCGTTGGGTCCGGCAAAGTCATAAACCACTCCACTACCCGCCAAGCCGATAGCGACATCATAATCATCATCAAGCGGGGCAGTATCTTCCACGCTAGTATTCTTTCCATTGCTACGGTCACGGTTTTCCCTCGCTTGCTCTTCTGTTGTCCTGTCGTGAAGGCACCACGTTATCATCTTACCCTCGCCCGTACAATTTGCACAGCTTTGTCCCAAGTATCTTGCTCAATCGACGGCGAATCCGCAAACCCAAGCGGTCGGCGCTGGGTGGTCCTTGATATTTCTTCGGTTGCATAATAGGCGACTTTTCGGTCATCCAAAAAACAGTGTGCCACAATGTCTATTTCCCTCGGGTTTGGCATGGTCTTTTTCTTAGAGCCGCTACAGTTTTGAAAGTGATACCCTCGCCTATGTGTTCCGCTGCGCCTTTGGATTGAGCTGGTCTTGACGCTTATTCTTAGGAACGTAGTGTAGTCGAAGGCAATGACATCTATTCTGTCTTGCGGCGTGTGGACGACTTTCCAATCCCCGTTTAGCTTTAGGATTGACGAGCAGACTATAAATTCACCAGCGGCGCCCGTTTTTGTAGACATGCTAGCTTAAGCTTTTCAAAAAGACGACGACGTAATACAGAATACCCGCCCCTGCGGCCAGCACCAAAGGGAGCATAGTCCACAGTATTATTCTGTCACGCACCTTAGCTCGGTACTCAAGCTCTTCACGTTGGAGCGCACGTTGCTTGGCTATCTCAGCCTGCAACCTCTCCCACTGCCCAGGCTTGCCGTAAATATTGAATATAGACCGCATCTCTTTCCGCAAGCTGTCGAGCTCTTCCTTCCGGAAAAACTCGTCAATGCCGGCTTGTTCTGCGCCGGTCATCTTGGCAAATATGCCTTTCTTTTTGCGGCTGGCGCCAAAGTTTAACTCTGCTTCTGCCTTGGCGTACTTTGCAATCGGCCCGCTTAAAGAGGAAAGGTCGCGCCCAGCTTTGATGGCCCCAGATATGGCGCCACTGGCTGCGCTAACCGCACTAAATGCCGTGATAGGGTCAATCATAAATATTTGCTTCCTCTGAAACCATCTTGGGTAGGCAGTATGCTGTAACTAAGTTGCCTTGTTTATGCAGGGCTTTAGCAAAAAAAGCGCATCGGGTAACATCTCTAAAATACATATCGTTACTCACAAGCCTGCGGTCTTCGTTAACACCTATGAAGACGTATAACAAAAAAGCATGAACCACATTAGTCCCGCTTAGTTAGCTTCTTAACGGTGTCGGTCTCCCACAGTCTCACCAAGATATAGACGCCAGTAAAAACGGCCACAAAGTCAGGGACCATAGACATCCAAGCCGCAAACGTGGTTGTGCCAGCGGCAACATCAATGATTACTTTCTGGTCCTCTGGCATTAGATTTCATCCGGCCAATTGTTGATAGGGGCTTTACCTGTCGGCTCATTGTTGGCATCGACAGGCGTGTCGAACAATGCAATGAACGCATCGATGTCTGTCGCACCATCGATAGCTGTCTCGATTGTGTTGCTGGCGGCGCGTACTGAACCCCGATATGTCAGGGTTGCACTAGGTACTGAGTACCCAGAGACTTCCGATGCCTTGATAACCATCCAGTCAGTAGGCTCTAACAGACTACCTGCTGTTACCTTTGTCTGGTTCTTCCACTGAGACTTGAGGCCAAGCGTAACACCCTGCACACCTGTCATCGGGTCAATGACAACATCTCCATCCTCGTCCACCCAGAGCGTGTCGCTCAGTGTCCTTGGTGTTGATGCGTCCCAATAAAAGCGGTCATCGTATGGTGCTGGGTCATCTTCCCAGACTAGGCCAGCGGCAGTCTTCTCTGCATCTGACCATTGCATCCAGTTAGTTGGGTGCTTGATGCCGTTGCTGTCAGTCCAGCTACGTCCTGCACGAACATATGAGTTGTTATATTTCCAAGCCATTAATCACTCCTATCGTGCGTTGGCGTATTTGAACGGTTGTTCGGCAATTGCTAAGTAAATGTAATTATGCCCACTTGAGTTAAACTCAGACCAATTGCTTCTAGGCTTAAAGCCATTGCTGAGTATGTCGAGTGCGGGAAGTGTAGCATGAGCCTCTTCAGCGTAGCTGTGATTGGCATAAAGCGGTTTGAGTGCAGGATTGTACGTCTGTCTTTTAACGTCATATAATTCCCAGTTTGTTAAACTACTCAATGACTTGAACATGATAAACGCAGGACGAAATCCTGTGTTTACAAATGTTCCATCTGTTGATGAGCCGTTGCCTGTGTATGAACCTATCTTCTGATAACCTTCTACATCTGCAAAGCAGTAGCTAATATAGTTATCACCTGAAGTATTAGTTATCGAGCCATCACCCTGCACACCAACGCCAATAGTAGTTGAGGTTACTGTAGGGTATATGACAGAGTTTGTTATGGGTGTAGTTTGTAAGTTTAACTGCAAGTATTTGCCAGTGCCTACACTTGCAACATACACTGCCCAGTTTGCTGGGTCGGTTCTGTCTTTGGTAATTATCATTTTCGGAGCAACGCCAAGGCCGTGACCATAGCTGTCGTTTGTACCTGTACCGACATAATTTACTATCGAAAATCCGGCTGTGGGATTAGCCGATACAGATGAAGTAATAGAGCCATCAGTATTACTGACCGCAGTGCCACCAGCTTTCCAGTTCCAAGCTACAAAAGCGTTTGATGAGGTATTAATCCAATTTCCGCTAGTAAAGCCATCCGTGTCAAATGAACGAACAGCATCGTCAGCCGCTTCGGCAGTTGCATCATGCGATGATAAATGCACAAGTGGGCCTCTAATCGCATCAGACAATATGTGTATCGCTGTGGCTGACCTGTCCTTGGCCCAGATAAAATCAGCCTGAAAACCAACAGTGATGCTTTGACTTGTGCCATTGCCTGTCCAGAGGGCCGTCCCAAAGTGGTCACCTGATGTATCATCATTAGCTGGGTCGATGGCTAGTTTCGGCATATTCGCGTGACACATCGAAAGAAAACCCGATGGCGGCGCATAGGCAAAGTCACCATAGCCGTTTGCATCTGCGTTACCGCCAGCCGTTCTAGCCCCTTGGAACGTGCTGTCCTGCCCTGCGTTAAACCTGTAAGTCTTTGTTCCAACTTGGTCTGAAAACTGCACCATAGGCACTATGCCTTCGGCAATCATGTCAGCCGTCAGAGTGTCAACAGGGTTTGCTCCTGTTGATGGGTCGCCACTACTGGCGTTGACGGCCCCCGAAGAACCGCCCATCCAAGTGTTGTTTATCCCAAACCAGACTTTCCCTGAGTCACAATCAAAAGCGATTTGTTGGATGTCTCCAGCGTATCCATAGGCTATAGAAGGAATGCTCCCTAAACCATAAAGATGGTCGCTTCCGACTCTGCGGTAAATTGCAGAGTTATATCCTTGCGTTTGATAGACACCAACGTGGGTCGTGGTGTTACCAAAGTTTGTTGCCCATATTTCTCTGACGCTTTGGATACCCCAGCCACCACTAGCAGTGCCAGAAGTGTGAGTTTTATCATTCCGAAACTCCATATACCACTTGCCAGACTGTGGGAATGACATAGTTCCACGCATACTTAGGTATTGCGCTGAGTTTGCGGAGACACGCAAGTTACCCTCTAGGGTGGTAATGCTTGTACTGTTACGGTCTAGTGGGTTGAAGGTGGCAAAGTTATTAGTCGGAGTGTCAGGCATGTAGTCGTGCGCTGAGATATTGTTGGCAGCCCAGTTGTTGCTATTCCCGCTACTGTCGTTGGCGTTGCCATCAAACTTTAAGTAGTAACCACCAGAACCAAAGGTTAACCCCGACACATCTTTGGCAACCCAGACGCCTGACTTAAACTCGCCAAAGCTAGTAGGGTCTAAGGCTTGTCCATCAATTACACACCAATCTGCAAAATACCCATCGTAGACTAGGCGGGTGTTAGTGCCTTCAGTACCAATCGCGTGGGTTATGCCGCTACCGAATATCAAGTCAGTATTTTGTGATGGATACACTGTACTATTAAACGATGTGATTTGTTCGCCGTTGATGTACAGCTTTGCTCGGTCGCTTGCAGTCGATTGCGTAGTATCTACTTGTATCACAAAATGATACCAAGCCGACACATCCCGAAACTTAAAATCTGTGTACAATAAAAGTCTGCTTGAACCTACATAATCATAATAAGAAAACTGACCATTATCCAGTTCGATAACAGAGGTGTTTGCGCCATTGTTATACGCACCATAAATCATACGGCGGTCTACGTTGCTTCGCTTTGTCCAGAATGAAATAGTGAAGGTTTTACGATTGTGGCTTACAGCCTTTGTCAGTGTGGAATTACTGCCATTAAACCGCAAGCTGTTGTCTATCGTGGTCGGATAGAAGTCACCGCCAGCGTTGTACATCCATTGACTTGAACCTAGTGGGCCTGACATAGCTTCCCCTTATGCGAATGCTAGTTGCGGTGTACCGAGAAGAATACGGCCCGATGCCGCTATTACATAAGGCACGATATCTGTGCCGCTTGCAGAAAGTGTAACGCCAGCACCACCAGCAGTCTCGTAGTCTGTTCCAAGAGATACTGTGTAGCCACCTGTCTGGATGAATGTAATAAAACCAGACTGCCCAACAACCTCAGTAGTCGGGTTGGCTAAAGTAATTGAACCTGTCAAAGTAAGTACAAAGTTTTGGTATGTGCCAAAGTCTAGGGTTGTACTACCAGTGATACTGCCGGCAACTTGTGTTGACCCCCGCTGTGCCGCAGTAAATGACTGCGCGACATCTAGCTTTGCAGTGTCAGCATCGTACCCTTGAACGGTACTGCCAATGTCAGCATCAACCAACATCGTTGCATCGTAAGCCATTACGTCTGAGCCTATTTCAAGCCCAAGGTTTGTTCTGGCTGTTGATGCGCTGGCAATGTCTGACAAGTTGTTTGAAACTGTGAGAAAATCACCCGCCGCAATCGCCGTGATTTGCCAAGCTGAACCGTTATAAATGCGAGTAGTGTTGTCGCCAGTGTTGAAGTACCAATCGCCAGCGGTTACTGGGTCGCCATTTCCATCCACTGTCGGGTTTGAAGACTGTGCCCCAAGGTAAAACTGTTGAATGGCATCACGCGCGGCCTCAGCCGCAGTCTTTGCTGTCTCCGCATTTGTCTCTGACGTTGCCGCATTAGACGCAGATGTCGATGCATTTGTTTCTGATGTTGCCGCGTTAGTTTCGCTAGTCGCCGCATTTGTGGCAGATGTTGAAGCCTCGCCAGCCTTTGTCGTGGCTATGCCAGCTTGTGTGGTTGCTGTTGCGGCACTGGTTGACGCCGAAGACGCAGACGATGCCGCCGCTGTTTCGCTTGCCGCCGCATTTGTCTCGGATGTCTCTGCATTTGTCTCTGCGGTTTCTGCCGCTGTCTGTGCAGTCTCAGCCGCAGTCTGTGCAGTTTCAGCGGCTGTCTGTGCTGTCTCTGCATTTGTCTCAGCGGTTTCCGCATTTGTCTCTGCGGTTTCTGCCGCAGCTTGCGCTGTCTCGGCTGCGGTCTGTGCTGTCTCCGCATCTGTCGCAGAAGAAGCCGCGGCTGTAGCTGATGCCGCCGCTGCGCTGGCAGATGTTGTCGCAGATGCCGCGTCAACAATGAGCTCCCACTTACCGATATCGGCGTTGGTGCTTAGAGGCAAAGAGCCAGATGATGTATGGGCTGTCTGACAGATGTAAATATTGTTGTTGGTCGTGTCTTTAATCAAGTCACGAACGGCAAACGCAGTGCTGGCTGACCAATCGCCACGAAACACACCTAGCTCCTGGGTGACTGACAGCTCCCCAGAGCCATCAAAGCCAAGGATTTTGTTCGCGCGCGCGGTGTCTCCAACAGTAAACTCTGTTGATGTCATAGTGTTTGTTCGGGACAGCTTGATGGCGCGGTCTAACTCTTCTTGTTGCTGTTGCGCAATGAAGGTTAGGTTATCTAGCGCGTCTTCGTGAGATGCCGCTGGGAATGGGTCGTTGGGAGTATAATCTGTTGTTTGCGTTAGCGGTGATGCGCGGCGAACCAGCACAGTAACGCCAGTAGCGGGGGCAGTCACAAATGTTACGTTACCTCCGCCAGCATTACCCACGCCAGACACAGTGTAGTTTGTCGTAATCGACTGCACCGTTTCTGTGCCGGTTGCGTCAGCCCTAAGAATAACCGTCAGGTCATCCTCGTCAAACACCTTGAAGCCGTAAGCAAACACGGTGGTGCTGCCGTTGCCGGAATAACTATTTTTTGTGGTTGTGCTGCTTACGGTCATTTTTTACTCCTGTAACACTTATACCCGATTTTGCCTCTGTTATAAAGGCATCAAAAACGAACGGCAGACTCCGTTGGGTCTAGCCAAAATTCTTGTTCAAAGTCATTTCTTCTGCGCTTTTCTATCCGGCTAATATAACCTGGGTCATTCATCTCCATTAAACCGTAGAAAAATAAGTAATTAAACGCAGCTTCTGTGTAAAACAGGTTTTGGCCTGGTGTGATGTTTTTCATAAACGAAAAGTAATCACCCGCGTCTGCTTTTAACATTGCTGTCTTATGAGCCAAAGCAACGGCATCGGAAAACGTACCAATGCCTGGGCCCAGTAAAGACTCTTGGAATGAGCGGCCATATCGGCTGTATTCATTAAACATAAAGTCACCAAACAGCCCTAACCCACCGCCACGAACCAGTGCATCTGCCCAAGTCTTAGAGTCTTTAGGGTCCCTAGGCTGGCGGCCTTTGGCCAAATCTTTAGCCGCCCCAGAGACATAACCCAGCGCTGTTGTAGCAATAATGATTGGGATTAGAGACGCGACGCCCCTTACTCCGCCACCCGCAGAATAGTACTGCGGCATCATCTGTTTTGTAATCACTGTCACTGGAAATGCCTTAAACTGCCCAACAAAACGCATAAACTCACCAAGAACAGTGCCCTTTTGAGTGCCAAGTGTCATTAAAACGCGCTCTCTTTGACCTGGCGTTACAACACCTTCGTCAGCAATATCCGTAGCCATTGTTAAAAACTTCGTGCGTACAGTGTCCTTGAATTGCATCCTCATGTTGTCTGTAATATCTGTTGTGCCTTGTAGTCGCTGGATAACAGGGTCAATAACATCATCACTTAGGCTGTTTATGGTTTCTGGCGTAATAAAGTGATTGCCAGTTTCTGGGTTTAAGGTTTCGCCATTCCGCAAAATATTCCATTCATCAGCCGATACATTGTATAGCTCAAGGTTCCGCTTTGTGTTTGGCGGTAATGCGTCAAAGTCAGTGTTTCTATATCGAGCAAGGTCATGTGAATGTGCTGCGACAATGCCCTTTTTGTGGCTCATAGTCCACCCTTGCAAGAAGTTCCACTGAAAAAACTTCTGTTGGAGTTGTGACATACGCCCAGGCATTCCGTCAGTCGCCCCAAACCTAGAAAACACTTTCCCAGTTACAACTTCAGCGTAGATGCCAAACATATTTGATATGTGCTCCCTATCAGCTTTAGGAACACCGCCTACAACATCCGTCATTGCTTTAACTGTCGACCCAAAAAACCCCATATCAGTACGTCTATTAAGAGTCGCCGCCTTAAAAACAAGGTCCGGCCCAGCCGCCAATACAGCGCCTCCCAGTTTTGACAACGATTCAAGCGCCCTAAAAGTATGGCCTACTTCAGCTAAAGTTACATTTGATGGGATGTCATGCAGCCCATTAAGATACTCAAACTCAGCTTGCACCTGTTTTATCTTAACGTTAGGGACAGACGCACCCTTAGCTAAAGCGTCCTTTTCAATCGACTCAATAACATTATCAAGCGCAGCCTTTGGGTTCGGCCCTAGGTTTTCAAGAAGAGTTACCGACCTTGAGCTTTTGGTGATGTCTCCAATGAGTTTATCCCATATCTTGCCGTCAGAATATTTAGTCGCATATTCAAAAGCAGCCTTGCCGTCCTTGAAGTGAATCTGTCTTTTTTGGCTAATTTTTTTTGCCAGGTTTGTTGCCGTTGGCCTAAATGACACCTCAGTGCGGCCATCATCAGCTAAGTAATGCTTTCCAGTAATAAACCTGTTGTATAGCTCTAACAGATATTTATCCCGCTCTTGCTGATTGGTAAGGTTTGCAAAAGTTCTTTGCTTGTCTATGAGGCTCTCAAAGTCGTTTCTCCACTGCTCAAATCCGGCATCCTTTATCTTCTTCATGTCATGCGATTGAGTCACAATGCGGTCATCACGAAATCCAATAAACCCACCGGAGCGATTGATACGCTCTCTTATACCGTTGGAGGAGTTAAATATAGCCTCATGTATTAGCTTCGCTTCGGGAGACACATCAATGTCGCTTGGCTTTTTGCCGCCAGCTAAGTCGTATGCGTATTGGTATATCTCCTTATCAAACTTGCCAGACTCCAAAGCTGCCCTTAAAGTTTTGCCTTTCTCGTTCAAAGAAATTTCAAGCTCAGAGATAAACTGATTTTGCGCCGCTTGAGTTTTAGCCGCAAGTGAGTCCCTTGAGCCAACTCTTAACTTAGACTCGCCGCGCAGAAAGGTTAGAAGGCCATCAATATCTTCGCCGTCATACTTTTCTATTCTGTTTTTTAATTCGTTTGTCTTAAGGACTCTTAAAAGAGCCTCCAACTTCATCTGCCGCAAGGCAATTTTCTTTTGGCTAAGGTTCTCTACAGCCAAAGATATTGCTTCATTATATTGCGATTCTGATAGAATGGTTTTGCCGGCAACCTGCTTCTCGACATCCGTAACGATTAGACGCAAATCATCTTTTGGCAAGCTTAAACCGCGCTCAGAAGCCAGCCTAATAACCAAATCCGTGCACTTTGACATATTAACCCCTTATTACACACATAGCGCCAGCATTCACAATATCGTCAATTTCATTATACTGAGAAATTATGGCATCGTATTCAGCAAGCATAGCAATGTCATCGGGCGACAAGGCGTTGTTCGCTTGCAACGCTAACCTTTGCTGGTCAAGCTTTGCAATATCATCATCAAGAGCATTTAGTTCAGAACCCGAAGACTCAAATCTTTTTCTGTCAGCCTCAAAAAGAGCCCCAGAACGCAGCTCATCAAACGCCTCAAAACTTTCTTCCTCTGAAGGCAGCTCCATGTAGGTTGAAGGGTCATCAGGGTCAGCCTCAACACGCTCAACTAAAGCCTCCGCCTCTTCATCCGTAAGGCCTGACTCCCGTACTTTTTCAGCATAAGCTAGTTCATAGTCATCTAAAGCAGACTGCCGAAGTTGCAGTTCTGCATCAAGCTCGTCTTGCGTCATGTCTAACGGGTCAATGCCAAACTCTTCAAGCTCATCTACATACCGCAATGCCGCTTCATATTCAGCAACGTCAGGGTCTAAAGAGCTAAACACGTTGCGACCAGATGCGTCATCTTCGAGCGCACTAATAAGTCTGTAAGCGGACAGCTGCCCGAACTCAAAGTTCGCATGTTCAGAGCCAAAATAGCCTTGCTCTTGCGCCCTCAAAGTCATTTGCTCAAGAGAAATTCCAGAGCCTATCTTCTTAACCCTAAACGAAGAGGAGTTTAATCTTTCGTTAAGGTCGCCAACCTCACCAGTGCCGCGAAATGTCGGGTCAATTTTTCCTTGGCTAATAACAAATTGAGTTATAGTCGTAGGCTTTTTGGTGTTGCCGTTCTTATCAACAACAAAAGCTCTTCGGACAGACTCTGGGTAGCGTTCAATTTTTTTTACCCGCTTTTTTTTGCGTATTGGGTTGTTAAGTTTTTCCCAAGCTCTTGCGTCAGACGCGGCAAGTTCAGCCCTATTTGCAGGCCCAACCTCTGGGTCGCCATTATACACTGGGCTAACGTCGACTTCCTTTCCCTCCATTAACTGACTAGCCGCAACTCGCGTGGCTTGCATGTTAGTTTCTGGGCTAACGCGAGACAGTTTGTCAGAAAACTTGCCCCCAACGCCAGTAAGGACACCACCAATAAGCGCCCCTGCAGCCAAGTTCACAAAAGTGTCAAATAGGCCGTACTCAGGGTCTTGCTGTATTTTGGCGGCGGTTAATGCTAGGGGCTCAAAAACAAGCGCGCCAGCCGTGGACTCCCCCGCGCCCGCTGCAACTCTGCCAGCAGTCACACCGTATCTCTCTGATATACCGCTAACGGCCCTTGCTGATATAGCTCTAGCTGTAGCGTTTGCGCCAACAGCAAGTGGCGCAGTGATGCCCAAGCCTATATTTACAGGGTCTAATAAGCTACCAGCCATACTTGCGCCAAAGCGCAAAGCACCAGTAGATAAGTCGTTTCTCGCTCTGTTAAGAGTGAGGTTTCGCTTAAAACGTCTGTCATAAGATTCGGCTGTTAATTTAGCAATGCTCTCCCTAAACCCGCCATTGGGTATAGCTATGCCCTCTCTAAAGTATGGGCTATCTTTGTACTCTTCCTCAGTTAAAACTTTGTCGCCAAAGCTAGACTCGACAGCTACACCAACAGCGTTGAGAGCGTCAACGCCAAACCGAGCCGCGCCCTTAAACTCCTCCGCCAAAACATCGGAAGTTTTCGCTGGCGTGTTTTTGAAGAAGTTTCTAACGTGGCTTTTTGATGTAGATATTTCTGGGTAATAGATATCAACCATCAGCTACCCCCTGCTAAACGTTTAGAAAAGTTGTTTATCTTGCTTTGCAAGAGTTCTATCTCTCTGTTAAGTCTTGCTCTTTCTTCTTCTTGGCCTTTTTTGCCGCTTAAATCTCTTAAGGCGCGGCCTAAAGACTGACGTTGCTCAATCAATTCTTTCTTTTTAGGAGCGCCAAACTGACTGTTAGTATCTACAGCTTCAACAAATGCAACAGTAAGGGGCTCAACTTTAACATTTCCTTCACTGTCAATTGTTTGGATAAGAACAGAGCCGCCTACCTCATCAGTTATGGCGGCCGCATTATCTCCATTAATGGTTATAGCTCCATAGTTTTCCATTAAACGAGCATAATAGGCGGATTTTTCCATATTATACTCTGGTGTGCCAAATTGCGATGTTGAGCTTTCATAGTAGATAGAGCTTTCATCAAGCATGTTTAGCGTAAGCTTGATGCCCTCTACAATTTCATCGCCAAAGTTTGCTGCTTGATGGTTTTTTAGCCTCAAAGTGCTTCCATTTATCTTAACGTAGTCATACTTGCTGCTAAGAATGGAGGCCGCTCTAGTCGCATAAGGCTCTATTTCGCTAGGCTCTGTTACGCCACCCTTGCCCAAAAACTTCCCATCCTCTTGTATTAGATAAAGAGTAAGGTCGGAAACCATTGAAACATGCTTTTTTCTGGCTTTGTCCATAAGAGGAGAATCAACTCCTGTTGACAAGATGGCGCTCCCAGCAAAATCAGCATAAATAGTCCCGCCCATCGATTCTAAGTGGTCTTGCACAGATGCTTCACGCGTAACAACAGACTCAACCATAGAGCGATTTTGTGTGGATACGTTCATAGTCAAAGCGCCAGGAACTGATGCCTTCATAAGAGTTTTGCTAAGCTGTGAGTCTGGGTCTTGCGATACATACATAGCGGCATAACCCATACCAGATTCAGCTAACTGTCTAGTGACAAGCCCTTTGTTATTTTCCATTCCAGGAACAGATGCAATAACTTGCCGAAGCTGGTTAGCATCACCTTCCATCATAGATTGATTAACACTATTAATTATTCCGCTTACCTGCGTGCTTGTAAGAGGTTTTATGTTGGCCTCATTGACCCCCATGGCTCTTTGCTTACTTACAATCTCACTTACAGATGGGGCTTTGCCGGTCAGCAGCTGTGTCGTGTTTATAATATATTGAGCGGGGTCTGTTTGTCGGCTCTCAAGCATTTTATCAGACATATCGATGGTGGCTTCGTATCTTATTTTAGCCCCGATAACTTTTTCGGGGTCTGTTTCAGACGTGTACTCGTTGAGAGCGGCGGCCCTTGCTTCGTTAAGAGTGTTCATATCTGAGAACGCGTGCGTGTCTCTAAAATCTAAAGCAGTATCTAAAGCCTCTACCTCATCCAAAAGCTTTGCCGCCTCTGTTCCCAAGCCAGCATTATTCAACCTAGAGATGTCTTGCATTAAAAGGCTTTTTTGCTCCTCACGGGCCTCCATAGAGGGTGCGTTTTGAATTAAAATAGACCTCTGCGCGAATGAATCCCTAACTTCCGCAACCAAGCCGGTCTTCATGTAGTTGATTTGACCGCCCAAGGACTGTACTACTGAGGCAATCTGAGAGCTATTAAAGCCACTAAACTCACCCTCACCATCAAGTGCGCGGTTTTGTTTTTCTTCAAAGTGTTGGACTGATAGTCCTTCGTCATTTTTTTCAGAAAGAATAATTCTTTTTTCAATCTCAAACCGCACATTAGTGAAATCACCATAGCTTAAGCTTAGCCCTAGCTGAGAGGCGCTTGTAAATTCCTCATTGATAACATTTTCGAGACGAACGCGCTCTGGATGCCCTTCTGGATACAGGGCCGCTTGCTGTATGGATGTTTCAATCGTGGCTTCTGATGCTGTCTTTCTAGCAAACTGCCCTCTGTCGAATGCCCTGCTAGAACCGTTGGTGCGTTGCGCTCTAGTGCTATTATTTATTGCATTGGTCACAAGGTCTAACCGGCGCTTTGTGTAGCCTTTGGACTGCGCGCCTTGAACAAGGGTTTCTCTGTGAGCGTCAAAGTTTGCGTTAAAGGTTGTAGTGTCCGTGTCTTGATTTTGCTCAAGAAAAGAAGATGTGGCCATAACAGCGGCGTCAGCTTCTTCTGACACAATACGTTTGTCCTCTGCTTGCTTTTCAGCCATTGCGAAGTCAAAATCAATCTTTGCTTTTTGTGAGTCAAAGCTCTGCTTACCTTCGGCGTAAGATAAACCCGCTCTCCCTATTTGTTGCCCTAAACCAACTAAGGCTTGTGACGGAGCCGCAAACGCAGATGCAGAAGCCCGTGGCCCTGTTTGCCCTGCGGGTGATTTCACAAGCGAACCAGCGCCTTCTGCGTACAATGGAATCTTAGGCATATCTACTCCGCAAGTTTTCTATCGTAATATTTTTGTTGTAATTCAAACGTCTTTTGTTGCTGTTGGTACTGCTGGTACGAGGATGCGCCAGTCAGGATGCTACCGTATGCGGCCGTCCTAGATGCGGCTGCTTGCGCTCTCCCTTGCGCCCTAGACATTGTGGCCTCTGCTTCTTTTGCCATAGACTCAACATCGCCGGCATATTGAATTTTTAGCGCATCAACTTCTGTGTTAAACTTTGCATCACGCAATGCTTCTAATGGGCTACCTGACATCTGTATTCCAGACGCGGCAGTTGCTACGCGCTGTGTAGATTGCAACCGCTGAGAGGTTCGGCGGATTGCCGACTCTTCTTCTGACCGCCGCCTTGCCAGAGCTGCCATTTCGTTCTCAGCCATTTGCGCATTGTATTCTCCAGCCTGCCTGACCGCTTTGGCTGAATTCATGTTGCCCTTGAACCCAAGGACAGCGCTTCCTACTACTGCTGCTGTTACTGGTTCCATTACGATACTCTCGCCATTCTATAATAATCTGTGCCATCCGGCCCATACTTACGCATCAAGCCCTCGTTCTCAAACCCCAGCCACCTAGCAAATCGTATAGAGCGCGGGT
>Ga0209654_1001246_pt1 | contig 20783 bp, 12 predicted proteins | sample SaaInl1SG_22_DNA_FD_184646 | JGI IMG/M metagenome (GOLD analysis project Ga0209654, IMG submission 184646) | Marine microbial communities from expanding oxygen minimum zones in the Saanich Inlet - ESP_161SG_22_DNA (SPAdes) (version 2) | ecosystem: Environmental > Aquatic > Marine > Intertidal... | reverse complement strand
TAAAGAAGCTACAAAATGGTTTCATAACTTTTTAAATTACAGATTAATACATTATGGTGATTATCAAGATAGTATGAATGAAGAGGACCCATTTTTATTTCATTCTGTATTATCTTCATCACTAAATATAGGGCTATTGGACATCAAATATGTCATTGACAACACTTTAAAATTTTACTCCAATCATAAGAGTGACATAAAAATCAATAATTTCGAAGGATTCATTAGGCAGTTGATAGGATGGCGTGAATATATGAAATATGTATATGAGTATCATTATGATGATCTCATCACATCAAATTATTTGAAGAACAAGATGAATTTAGATAAATCATGGTATGATGGAACAACTAAATTATTACCAGTGAATAATGTTATAAAACAAACATTGGAATACGGATATATGAATCATATTCAAAGGTTAATGATTGTATTGAATGCTATGACACTATATGAAATATCCCCCGAGAATATATACAAATGGTTCACTGAAATGAGTATAGATTCTTATGATTGGGTAATGGTATCAAATGTATATGCCATGGGATTTGCGAATGATAAATTTATGTCTAGACCATATATTTCATCATCAAATTATGTCACAAAAATGATGGGTTATACAAGTAAACAAAAAGCAGATCCTGTAAATAAAATGTGGATAAAAGAATGGAATGATTTATATAGAAAGTTCATATGTAAAAAGACAAAACAGAATGTTAAGAAAGTGGCATTCTATTCGAATAGTGCTAAATGTAAATGAAGATGAATCTTAAAAGTGCGTTTTTTCGTTTGTTTAAGTAGAATTAATAACTTTAAACAAATATAATATATAATGCCTGTTGGGGATAGAAGTTATCATGTTAATGAAATCACGGAAAATAGTGATCAAATTGAACAACCAAATAATTGGAAAATAACATTAAAAAATCACCAATTATCTTTGATACATAAATGTAAACAATTAGAGAATGAAGGCATTGATCCTAAATCAGATGAATATTTAGATTCAAGATTTGAGAATATAAAATCAAATATTGGAATAATTGGTGATAAGGTAGGTAGTGGGAAATCTTTTTGTATTCTTGGGCTCATTGAAGCAAACGATATTCCAATGGTTAGGTTTAAATACACACACATGTATGGAATCAATAATATTAATGTCGAGTTGAAAGATAAGTCACTGAGATTAGATAAATTCAAGGTTAATATTATAGTTGTCCCTCATAGTATAATTAAACAATGGGAAGGATGTATTAATAGTGTAGGTAGCGAAAGTTTGACCTATTATGTAGTTAATACTACAAAATCACTTGCCAAGTTGGATGAAAAAATAAAGGTTGTTAAGATTATTCTCGTGAGTGGGACATTTTATAAGAAAGTTCATGATCATGTTATGGATGAAGGGTATTTCGTCAATAGAGTGATTTTTGATGAAGTTGATAGTATGAATACTCCAAATGCTAAACACATTCCAGCTAATTTCTATTGGTTTGTTAGTGCATCGTATAAGAATATTTTAAATCCTTATCCTAGATGGAACTATGAATACAGAAATTGGGAGAACAGTTACATGATAAGTTCTGGAATATCAAATAATGCTTATGCTAAGAATATATTCATGACTTTTTACAAAACAAGAAATCAGTCTCTGAACCGATTGATAGATAATATTGTTATTAAAAATAATGATGAATATGTGGAAAAGTCCTTTTCACTTCCCGAAATCAATAAGCATGTTGTAAAATGCAAAGATTCAGGATTGATTTGTATTTTAAATGGAGTAGTTCATTCTAATATAATACAATGCCTGAATGCGGGAGATATTACTGGTGCTGTATCCTATATTAACCAAGAGAACGTAGATACAGAGTCCAATATCATCGAAGCAGTTAAACAAGGATTGTCTATTAAATTAAACAACGTGAATGTAGAGTTAAGATTAGCACAAGATACTATATATGTAAATGAGGAAACGAAACGGAAGAAGATCGAGAGACTTACGAATGAATGTAATAGTATCAAAGATAAAATGCAATTGATAGAAGATAGAATTAATGATAGTCAAATGTGTATGATTTGTATGGAAAAACAAGAAATGAAGACTATTACTAAGTGTTGTAATAATGCCTTTTGTTTTAAATGTCTATCAACATGGTTGAAGAGGAAGCCTTCGTGTCCATTATGTAAAAAAAGTATTCATATTGAAAAGGACCTTTATGTTGTTCACGATGAAGAGAAAACTGATAATTGTCCTCAACAACTAACAAAATTACAGTATTTGCAGACGATATTGAATGACATACAAGTTACGTCGAGAATCCTCATATTTTCAGAGTATGATAATAGTTTCATTGAAATAGAAGAACTATTGGATCAATGTAATATCAAACATGCTAGATTGAAGGGTAATAGTATAAATAAGAATGTTCATGAATATAAGACAAAAGATTTACAAGTTCTCATGGTAAACTCTAATGCTTATGGCAGCGGATTAAATCTTGAAAATACGACTGATGTAGTGTTGTTTCATAAGTTTGATAATGATATTGAAAAACAAATCATTGGAAGGGCACAAAGACCGGGTAGAGAATCGAAGTTAAACGTGTGGTATTTATTAAACGAGAACGAAATATCTCGCAATTAATAAACCACCGTTTCGATAATAATTTGTCATAATAATATAACTACAGGTATGATAAGTCCGGTTACTATTCAAAAACAGATTTTTGATACAAGAGATGATAAACAGTTTATTATGATGAGAATATTCAAGATACTATTGGGATTTTTGTGTTTTTTTATAGGATTATATCTATTAGCAATGTTAAAAGAGAAGCCTAAAGAGACATTTGAATTGATAACCATAGCTTTATTTGCATATTTTGGAATAATGTTATTCAATAAATCACTTCCTTTTAAAATTTTCATGTTATTATAGATTAATTATCTAAGGTTATTTTAAAAAAGATGGAATTATTATTTATTATAACAATGGTTCAAGTTGTGTTTATGGTAGTATTACTGTTCTTTATATTTAAAAATAGATCTTTGCTTATGCAATTGAAAACACGCATCAATGAATATATAGATAAAGATATAGAAAATCTAAAAACTGTTTTGGAAACATCTATGCAAAATGATGAAAAACTTTATGATAAACAAAAATTCATATTAGATGTATTAGAAAAAGATGGCCAAATAAAGGTAGTTAATACTACTGAAAGTAATGAAGATATAAAATTTGAGGCTAGTATGGCCCTTCCAGATTCAGGTGAAGCATGGTATAATAACATTGTTTCCGGAAATTTATTCAATAAATATTTGAACGTAAATAAAAATTAACTCTTTAGATTTGAAAATTAAATCATCATTATTATTTTTGTTACTATTAATTAATATATAATGTATCAAGCATTTCCTATGATTGTTTCATTCATTGCTCTTGCAATTGTTTCTTCATCTGCATTATTCATAACAGGAAACAATAAGAACATAGATGTCATCAAAAACCGAACAACCAAATTAAATGATGATGTTATAGCTCAAAATGAACTCACTAAAAAACAAATTCTGAGCCTTATCAATAATGTCAACGATAATGATGCTAAAATCATGAGTCAGCATAAAAAAATCACAAATAACATGAAAAAAGTTGAAAAAGAATCAAAGTCTAGAACTGAAAACGTAGATTCTAGATTAAGAAGTTTCAAGAACATTACAAATGCGAATGTTGTTGGAATAACTGACACTGTTGCTACAAATAATAGAAACGTGAACAAAAGAGTGGATAATTTAACAAAGACTGTAACTGATAATAAATTAGATTTAGATGCAGAAATTGACGATATAAAGTTAGACCACGATGATTTAAATACAAGGCACCAAGCTCTTAATAGTGAATATTATAGTAACAAAACAACTGTAAATGACGCACTTTCTGCTGGACGAGCATATACAGATACAAAAAATAGTGCAGTTATGGCTTTAGTTAATGAAAAATTTAACAATTTTGCTGCTGCAAGTATACAAATGGATGGAGCTGCAAGAAATGTAATGAATGAAATCAAAAGTTTAACAACAACTAGAATGAATACTCTTGAGAATAATTACAAAGCTGACGATAGAAGTCTTGAAAAAAAGATAAATGATAAAGATAACGAATACAAATCACAATTTTTGTACACTTCTGACTTAAAAAACGAAGTGAATGCTAAATTCTTTGCAAACCAAACATTTGATTTTGGGGGATTAATAGAGAAAACTAAAGCGAATGAAAGTGACATAACATCTATTAATAAAAACATATCTGATAACGATGATAAGATAGAAAATATAAAGAAAGAATACGTCAAGACAACTGATCTTTCGACCAAGATTAATAACACAATGCCAACAACTGACCTCTATAAAGATGTTCAAACTAATAAAACACAGCTTACAAATCTTGATCAAAAAGTGAAGAAAAATATGGACACAATTGATGACAATAATAAAGAATTGAAGAATATGTTAAAGGGAATAACTGGTGGTTTAACAGGAGAAATTTCTTTGAAAAACCTTAATGATAGAATTGTTGAAAATGCCAACAACATTAAAACTTCCGTTGCCAAAAACAATAGAGAAATGATGCGTGAAGTAAGACAACAGACTGGGGGTCTCGATGCCAAAATAAAAAGTAACACGGAAAACATTAGCAAAAAGTTAGATAACGATAAAAATGAATATACAAAAGCTTTTAACGACTATATTAGTGATACTGATCTTGTTAATAAAATGAAAGGTAAACCTATCGAAGCTCAATCCATGAAACTAAATGAAGCTAACATCGACAAGGATTTAATAGTAAATGGAACTAAATTCTCCACTGTTGTTAAGAATTTAGAAAATGTAGTTGGTAGCATTTCTAAAGATAAGAAGAGGGGACAACCAAAAGTTGCTCGATATGATAAAGATTTTACCTCTGGAACTACTAAAATATCTCCTAATCGAACTGTTAAATTTAGAGAAGAAACAAAATTAGAAATGAAAGATACAGCATTAAACTTAGATGATACTAATTTTAGTATGGAGAATGGAACAATGTCTCTTTTAAATAGTACTTTGAACTGGAATACATTTGGAAACAATAAGGTAAACATGTCAGGAGATGGAGTTCATTTCAACTCTACAAACGTAAAGTTCAAAGATTTTAGTCAATTGAAAGCTAATGATCAAAATTTACCACAATTCATTGATTCGCAAATACAAAAGAATCAAGATTCTTCCGCTAGTGGTATGGGTGGTCAGATAAGTAATTTCTTAGAAAAGAATGACCTTAACAACTCTAAATCAATCACAACACCAAGATTATTCATTGGTAATCAATACTCGAGTATGAACGTTAAGGAAGAAATAGAGAATTTAAAGAAAAGCACAACAAATTCACTTGCAACAAGTCAAGCAAGACAAGAGGCTAGATATTTCAGTAAACAAAAGCCAAACGACTTACATGAAGCCGTAAGAACAGATTTTAGAAATAATTACGATAAATATTTACCTAATAACGTTGTTGTAGGTTCTGTAGAAGCGGATAAAGTATTGGGTGTAGAGGAAATGACATTGAACGATGGTGGAATCAATGGTTTAAATAAAATTAAATTGAATGGACAAGGACTTAAAACAGTTCTAGATGGTTTGTATGAATCTAAAGGAGCAGCAGAAGATGCTATGTCTGAAGCAGGAACTGTTATAAAATCAATAAATGTTACAGGTAATCAGTTATTGTTAACATACACAAATGGTTCTACTGGAACAGTAGATTTACCTAGTTCAGAATCAAGCGATGATCCAATTGTTGACCTTGAGATTGATGCTGCTAACAATAGAATAAAAGTTAGACGCAAGAGTAACCGTTCAAGTTCTTATCCATTGCCAGATTACGCTAGTCAAGTAGATCTTTCATCATATGCTACAAAGAGTGAATATGCTACCAAATATAAAAAAGATCAAGGAAATGTAGTGTACTTAGATAATGTAAAGAAATCGAGATTGGATTCGATTTTAGGAAACGACAAAATTAAAAATCTTGGGACAACAACAATTCCTGATAATAGTGTTGTTAATAATTTAGATAAGAAGGTTACAAATCTTAGCAATGACGTAGCGTCAATGGATGCAAATTTAAGACAACTTCAGAAACGCGAAGTTAATCTAAATCAAATTAACGCATATACAAAACAAACAACAAATACAGAGGCGGATAATTATATAGCTTTAAATAATCGTGTATCACTCAAGGCATCATCTGATGGCAACAGATTACAAGTATGTCAAAATTTTGAAAGAGGTTCCCCAACTCAATGTCATGATTTATGGACAACCAAAGATATTGCTGAATCTGACATAGCAACTATACAAAGGTAGATTTAATAATAATTTTATTCATCTTAAATAATGTATGTATATATTAATACGTAATAAAATGAAAAAATCATTTTTGTTGTTACTATTTGTTATAATAACTATATCTACACTTGTATTAACATTGAGAAAATATGTAACTATTGAAAAATTTCAGAATGAGTATAAGTTTTTGAATGATAATTGTTTATATCCTGATAAAATTATACGCACTAGTGGTGATATGGTAAAAAATTGTGATCCATCTAAACCAACACCATCATGTGAGTATAATTTTGAAGATAATGCCCCTTGTATTAAAGATAATTTCATAGATAAACGTTGCAAACTCATCAAGATTTGGTATGCCACAAAAGAAACAGATTCATCTCATTATACTTTCTCTGAGAACAATACTCACATTATTCAAATGGGACGAGATAAACACTTAACCTGTCAATCTTTTGGTAATGAGGATTCAGATCTTGTTGAATATTTAAATAGGCTACGTATATCTGATATTAAAGATAATACAACAACGTTTGAAACAAAGGAGCAGATATCGAATTACAGCGGTGATAATAGAGACCCTAAAATTGTAATAGGATATGCATATGGTTCAAGTGACGAAGAAACTCAAACCAAAGGATTTGATGATATGAAAGTATGTATAAATTTTGAAGATAAATTTTACGTTACTGAAGGTTATCCCTCTAAACGTGTATTTAATAAGAAACTTTTAAAAGATAGTTATGATGAGAAGAATAATTTTAGACCAGAATTATCACCAACAAAAGAAGTGAAAACGAACGTTAAAAATTATAAAAGATACATCAGAAAGAGTTCAAATAACCTGTTCACTATAGAATATGGAAAAGATTCGAGCACAACAGCAGGTGTCTTTGTTGATTTGAGTAGCAAACCTAAATGTAATAGGATTATAGATAAACCTCATTTGTGGATGAAAGTTGATAAAAATTATCACAGAGTAAAATTCAAGGATTCTCTAGTAAATGGTCAAGGTGATATCATAGAATTTTGCACAAAAATACAAGATCTTGAAAATCCTAGTAATTCAATCATTACAACTAATAATATGGATCTTAAAACAACAAGAGAATTAGAAGAATTGATGTATGAACCAAGTGAGGATGATCCAGATGTATATGTATTAACTTATAACTTATCAGATCCAAATAAGTGGTTTGTATTTGATAATGGTGATGTTGTTAGTGAGCACAATGTATCACAATGTACAGAGAATCAATTCGAGTCTTCACCTCCTCAAAAAAACACAGATAATGTAAATATTTCAGACAGAAATTGTGTTACATGCAAAACGTCACAATTCATAGATAGTGAGAAAAAATGTGAAGATTTAAGATCAATAATGAATGGCATAAGTAAAGATACCCATTATGTCGATAATTACAATGAGTATGATTCTAAATTGAAACATTTTAGAACAGAACCTATATTCAAACAATTAACAAATTGTGACACAACCCAATATACATCAAATAAAAATGAACTTGAACAAAGTAAAATAAAACTTGATGGAAATATATTAAACGATTTTTATACTATCGATCGAACATGCTCTGGAGTAACTTACTGTAACAACGAGACTCAATATGTAAAAAATTCAGAAAAATATAAGTCTTTGAATGATAATACACTTTCCACAGATATCGAGTGTGCAACTTTACAAAAGTGTAGTCCAACTCAATACAGAAACAAAATGATGAAAAAAATTACAATAGGTGATGCACTATTAAATGCAGAAGATTATTCATGTGCAGATCTTAAGATATGTACAGATACACAATACGTCTCGAATATAAACGAGATGAACGAAAGTAAAAAAAATCCTAGAAACAAGGGAATGTATACGAGTAATGTCAAATGTGCGCCTATTTCAAATTGTCAGAAAGGAGAATTTTATCAAAAAGAAGCACCAAAAAAAGATAATAATTTGAATATGTTCGTTTCTGATCGTGTGTGCACAGAAGTCAATAAGTGTGATACACCATTACAAGTTGAAATTCCACTCGATAAATCCCTCATTACTCGAAATCTTAATCTTGATTCTATGAAGTTTGGTTCAACATCTACAACAAATATATGTACATTCAATAATCAATATTTCATTAAGAAAAATAAAGATTTGGATTATTGCAACTGTTCAAGGATAGTATTAAAATATACAATATCGGCTTCGTCAACAACAGATATATTGAAACATTCTCCAAAATTTATTTTGAGAAAAAGAAACAAAGAAGCATTAATGATAATGAAACTTAACATATCATCGTCTAGTGAAACTACATATGACACAAGCACAGATATAGGAATATTTAATGCTTTTAATAAATATCCAAATGATGAATATGATCTCTATTTTGACACAGGGTCTTACTATGACATATCATTAAGTCTGTCTGAATTCAAATTTTACTGTTCTAGACAACAAGAGATAGATATTCCAACTGATGGTATTGTCGATAATATATGTCGTTATGAACAAAAAAATATTAAATCATGTAATGCACCTACACAGTACTATGACCTTGATACAAATGGGAAATATGTTTGTAAAGATTATGATACCGATAATTGTAAGATATCAGATCAGAAAAAATCATGTGCAATTGATAGACAAAGGTATATAAATGAGAATATAGATCCAAGTTACAAAAGATTATATAATGATACATTATCTTCAGATACAGCTTCAGGATGTCAAACAAAATGTGATGATAGAAAAGGTTGTGGTGCTTTCTTAATAAACTCTCTCTCAAATGTATGTGAATATTATGGGTTTGAAACAGTTAAAATAGAAATAGCTAATATTAATAGGGATAATTTTAACATTAAATATACTATTGATGATAATTCAGCTAGTCAGAACCTTATTACTAAAGACATTACAACATTTACAAATCCAGTTCATATAACACAACTAACTATAGAACCAAAACAACAACCCCATAAAGTTAATGCTTTACCAGATAATGCTCATATAAAGTTTTATTACTATGATAATACTTACAAAACATACACTAATAAACCAAATTCTAATCACAATAATGAAGTGGATATTAATTATTACATTAGAACTGATACATTGTTGGAAATACAAGATATTTATTATATTTCACCATAGCTTCATTATTTGATTCTTATTTTTATGTATATTAATATGCACATTCAAATGTGAATTAATATGTTCCAAAATAGGTTCAATAGACATAACATTAACAAGAAAATCTATCTGTAATTAATTTTATATTATTAATTAGTAATATAATGCAGTGGTCATTTCTTGAAAGTTTTACACAAGATAGTCCATATTTTAAAAAGAAAAGTGTTACAACTCCTAAACAACAAACAGTATGTAATGCAGGACAAAAGTATGATACTAACTCCAAAAAATGTATTCCATGTGAAGATGGAAAGTATCAAGATAAAACTAAGCATACACTAACAACTTGTAAACCTCATGAAAATATTACATGTCAGGTAGATGAAGTGATGAACCAAAGTGTATATAATGAAAAACGAAAGAATAAGACAACACCGATAAAATATAAAGAGGTGTGTGATGATGATCAAATTTATAGAAGATTACAATCGTTGAAAGATGGTTTAGATAATAAAGATAAAATGAATATTAATCAAGATGATATCATAAATATGTTGACATTTGAAAAAATAAATTACTTTCGTTCATCACAGAATGTAGTTCCTTATGATGAAGGTATTTTGAAAACAAATGTAGTTTTTGATGAAATCCCTACCTATACATTAAGCACAACAGTAGAAACACCGGCAACTGTTGATGAAGCCCCTGCAACAACTCAAACCAAGCCAACAAAAACAGTTATTATTGGAAAAACGGAAAATGTTGAGAATGGATATAATAGAATTGTAAATTTAGCAGAAGTTGAATTGTATGATGATCAAGGTCAATTAATAAAAATAGATCCAAACAATGTAAGCGGTGTTCCTATTGATGATTTTTACAATAAATCGATAAAAAACTTGGTCGATGGTATATATAGAAATTTTGCAACAACTGGTGATTCAAAAATTCCCGATAGTAGGAAAAGTACTGATGAACAAGAAAAACAATATTTCAAAATAGTTTTGACTACACCTACAATAATAAGCAAAATAGTTATAGTCGATCGTGAGAAAGGTGCATATAAAGATAGATTGAAGAAGGTAAAAGTTAAATTATTAGCAGAAGATGAAACGAAGCATTTCGAGACAGCTAACATACCAGATAACTTAATTTCTGCAGGAAACCATAAATATACATATGATTTCACTGAGAAAGCATGGAAAAAGGAAAACATTACACAAATTCAAAAATCACCCATAAAACGTTCTGGTGACACAGGTTGGAGTAAAAAGATTGGTGAGACATATACATGTCTGAATGAATCAAAACCTAATATTGGATGTAATAATTCATCTGGTCAAGGTGTTGATTGGAAAGATGATTCACAATGCCCAGAAGGCAGTTATATGTATTGCTATTAAAACATTATTATTGAAGATTTAATCAAAAATCAAAAATTTGTATTTACTGCTTAGGGTATATGAACACCATAACCACGTCCTCTATTGACGTAAAAATATCCATTAGCATCGCCTTCGTTTAAATTTTCAACGATAAATTTATCCCAAATATGTTGTGGAGCTCTCACAATAGGACCTCCCTTTAAAATTATGTGATCATCAGCTTCTATTGTGAAATGTGTATTGTCGTCACGATGAATAGAGCCGTCCCCTGTATAATGTGTAAGTTTGTTGAATCTTGTATCATGTGAATGTAATCGAGTAACTCTTCCTTCACCACCATTTTTTATGCCAACAATGTGTAATCCTCTTCCACCCCAACCAGTATCAAAACCAATTGCTCCATCGTTTGGATCTGTCTTAGTTTCACCATCTCCGTATATTGATTTTGAGTTATGTTTGTGATAAATATGCTTACCATTTGCTACAGTTAAGTGCCCGTTGAACCTGGAGTCGCCTCTAACATTTAAAGTTCCTACATTAATGCCATCATGAACATGTAAATCTCTTACACCAAGTCTGATCCAATTACCATAAAATCCAGCATCAGAATTAGGGTTAGTTTTATGATTAAAGTGTGTTGAATGTACACCGGGTGTTCGATTATGAATTCGAAACTCTGCATCATCAACTAAAACTAAACCTTGTTTTTTATCATCACCTCTTCCATTATGAGCCATTGTGAATCTCATGAGTGGTGTATCATGATTTGGTGTGCTAAATGTTAAATTATCACTTATTAAAATAGTGTTCTTTTTAGATCCTTCCCATGCAAAACCGTATAATTGATCAACATGTAATTTAGCTATTCTGGTAATTCCAGCACCTGTATGCCAATCAGCAATTATATTTTTAGATTTTAGAGTATCAATAACAGTTATATTTTTGGATTTTATATCGTTAACATTAACATCGGTACATACTACTTTATGACATTTAGTCATACCACCAATAGTTGTATCACCTCTCACATTTAATGACCCAGAATTACTCAAACCCGTCACATGTAGACTGTTTGTGTCTATTTGTTTCGCAAATCTTGCATTTCCATCTATTTTAACATCTTTCGTCACATGTAGACTGTTTGTGTCTATTTGTTTCGCAAATTTTGCATTTCCATCTATTTTAACATCTTTATTCATATTAACATCTTTCTTCATATTAACCTTATTCAGAATATTTACATCTGGATGATGTGTAGTATTGGAATGAATACTCGAAACTTTTAAGTCTTTCGTTTGCATACTTTCGTCTACAATTAATTTGCCTGCAACCTTAAGATTACCAGGTATGACTAGTGTTCCTTTCTCATTTTCATTAAACTCTTCAATATTTTCTTTCGAAAATATATTCCAGTTTTTACATGTAAGTAAGTAAATACTTACAATCAACAAAAGAGGTATTAATTTAGGATTAATAGTTATAGCATCAATAGCATATAGAGTAAATATTACACATAAGACTACAAACACGACATTCCTAAATGTAATTTTTGTGAACATATTATATTAACATATAATGACAAATAAAAAATAAAAAGAAATGAATTTAGCGTTCTCGTGCACAATATTATTTGTAAAAACATGTCCTGGATCCCATGCACTATTTTCTGCAACACCGAATACACCACTACCGTAATCATTATGAACAGATTTAACAATAACAATACCATTGAATCTACAACCAACATAAGGTGATAGATCTGTCCAACCAGTATCCTTATCTTTACTTACAGTATTTAGTTCAACTCGTATAGTTTTAATGTTAGAAGCATTTAAAATATTATCCACTTCAACTTTACCCCATATTTTTGTTTTTCTACCAGAAGTTCCAGTGCCAACAATGTCCAGAAGGAAGTTATATGTATTGCTGTTGAGTATTTTAACCCCTGTCATATCTCCAATGAATTTTTTTACCTGGAGTATAGATTGTATTGTTGTCTCCAGCTTTTACACCAAATGCATGTCCCAATAATTGATCTGTATCAATTATATGTGCTCTTACCTTGTAAGGATGAATATTACCTATGTTGGTCAAATAATATGAATGCAATCTTACAACTCTTCCACTAGTGCCATCCTTTATACCAACAACATTCAGTCCTTTTCCCATGCAATGATGATTTGAAATTAAAAAACAGTTGAGATTACTCAAAAAGACGTGGACAACATGTTAAATCATTATTATGATGTTTTTAGGGTATAAGTTAACAACAACGAAGTTTATTGATTGTGAATGAAATTCCCACGCAACCAATTACCATACCAACTATTGAATGTTTTATGATTAAAATGTGTTGCTCTTCCATCATTATTTATTATTCGTAGTTCAGAATTATTGAGTTTAACCATACTTTGATCATCTGTATTACCCTCGTTTGATGGGACTTTAGTTATTTCTAATATATCTTTATGTTGTGCAGTTTTGAATACCAATTTATTACGAATAATACATATCTTGTCGCTATTATCACCCCAAGCATACCCACTGAGTTGATCAACTTGTAATCTAGCTATTTTCACAATACCCGCACCTCCACCACCGGTACCCCAGGTTGATGTTAGGTTGCGAGTATTGATACTAGGGACAGTAAATGTTCCAACCATAGTAAGATCACCCCATATTTTAATACGTCTTCCAGATGTTCCAGTACCGACGATGTTCAATGAGTTATCCCACGTGTTGAATACGATGACACCAGCAGCAGTATCATTGTTGTCTCGCTCACCTGCACCGAACTTGGCTTTGGCTTTGTTCATGAACTTCATTTCCTTTCCATCCTTGAGTGTCATGTCGTCATTAAAAAAGACCTTACCATTCATGATTGCTTTATTCTGTATATTAACATCAGGATGATATTTAGTATTAGAATATATACTTGTAACTTCCAAGTCTTTTGTTGTTATTTTATCAATCGCATCAACAATACCTTTACATTCAGTTTTACCCTCAATAGTCGTATCGCCTCTCACATTTAATGACCCAGAATTCATCAAACTCGTCACATATAGACTATTAGTGTCTATTTGTTTTGCAAATCTTGCATTTTCATCAACAATAAGTTTACCTGCAACCTTGAGATTACCAGGTATAACCAATGTTCCCTTTTCATCTTCACTGAATTCTTCTCTATTTTCTTTTGAAAATATATTCCAGTTTTTACATGTAAGTAAGTAAATACTCACAATCAATAAAAGAGGAATCAGCTTAGGATTAATATCAATAACATCTATAGCATATAGAGTGAAAATCACACATAAGACTATGAATACGACATTCCTAAATGATATTTTTGTAAACATATTATATTAACATATACTGACAAATAAAAAACAAATAAACTGTGATGTTTACAAATACAATTATCAATCAACAACTTTAACATGAAATGTTTAACTTATCAAACTCAATAGCCTTTAATACAATGAGATCATTCTCCAGTATCTCAATGTTCTTTTGAATTTTTTCTTTTAATGCTTCAAATAATGCTCTCAAGTTCATCTTGATTTCACTCGTATTTTTATTCCATATGCTATATCTCTTATCAATTTTGCATATATTTGGTATTATGATGAATGCTTTCGTATTCTTCACAGTTTTATCATCTTTACCCATGAATGTTGCCAATTCTTCGAGTAAGTTATATAATACATCGCAACCATGAATGAGATTGTCTTGTTCTTCTTTTAAAATCTTCATTTCACTTTTTGCAGTGCATAATTTGTTATGAATAGCTTCATCTATTTCTATTTCAACATCATCAGGACTATTTTCAATATCCATTAATATATTTTCATTATTATTCAAAAGAAAGTCCCATGCAGATGCTTTAAGTTTTCGTAATTCCAATTCTTTGTTTTGAATGTTTGTATTTAAAGTGGATAAATACCTATTATTAATTGCTTGATGTTCTGAAAGAACTTTTCCGAATACTGTTTCTAATTCTTTTATTGTTGTATTGAATTCCATCAATTTACCTAATTCGCATTTTTTAAACAAGATATCCTCCATCATGCTTCAATATATTTACAATTAAATTATATCAATATAATTATATCAATATAATTACCAAATTTATAAATTCATTTTTTATTACAAAAAAGGAGATATGAAACTAATATATATGACAGTTAACAAAAGCCAGAACCTAATTTCTTGACAACATACGCTTGATATATGCAATAAGAATGAAGAATAGATTATATATCACTGTCCATAATGTTATTTCTTTTACCATGTATGTATTCCTCAACACATACCCCATGCGCTCGTAGTATTTACGGACACCGACACCAGATATGATGGCAACTTTTTTATAACCATTATACCAAGCTATGTTTTCAGCTGTCATCACCAAGCTTTTACCAAATCCATTGTGTTGTGGTTTGGAGAATTCACCTTTATCATTCACCTTTTTCAAACTACCATAAACATGCAATTCTCTTATGAGTGCAGCATCTCGCAAGGCGGGAATGAAATGTCGTGCACTCTCCACTTCATTAGGAATACGCAATCTAATGAATCCCAACAAAGCATCGTTTTTAGAATCATCGAAACTAATAAACTTATCTATTCCTCCCGATGCATCATATGTCATAATGTTTCTTCGCACATCTCGCAACTTGTAATCGCCATTCTTAATCTCTCTGCTTCTAATACATTTGCACTTGACTCCATCCTTTTTCAACCTATCTTCCAATATTTGACGCAAATTTGTCATGTGTGTGTCAGATACGAATCCTTTAAAGTCGTTATTGTTATGCTCTTTCGGGAAATCTCTTTGAATCCGATTGATACGGACATACTTCTCAATGAGATTCTTTTGCACATATAGGATGAGGTCAATAATATCTTTCCCGCCATTTTTTTCACTGTAAGGTGTCCATCGCCCATCTTCTTTCCATTTTCTTATTTCTGTATAAGTGACATCGAGGCAGGGATAAATTTTAACGTAATCAGGTTTATACTTATCAGTCAAGAATATTTCATCGAACATAGCTTTATCTTTTTCAGGGGTAGCACCTGGTAAATCAGGCATAATATGAATATCCACTTTGAATCCAAAATCTTTCATTAGTTTTATTGCGTTAACACTGCATTGAACATCGTGTTTTCTGTTTATGATTTTCAATATTTCATCATCAGTGTGTTGAACCCCAATTTGAATGCGGGTGCAGCCAAGTTCTCTGAACCGTCTCAATTCGTGCTTATTGATTTGATCTGGACGAGTTTCAAGACTTATACCGATGATTTTAATATCATTCGTCTCATTGATAGCTTGTTCTGTATGCAATGACAATGGGTCTCTCTTTTCTGTTTTGTTATAAATATTCGCGGCATAAAAGATGTCTCGCATGGCTTCTGATTGATAATCACGGGGATATGATGAGAATGTTCCTCCCAGAACAATGATTTCAACCTTGTCTATTTCATGTCCATTCTTCTTCAGAGTATCAATTCTGCTGTTGAACTGTTTAGCGATATCAAAATCAACTTCCATAGCTCTCATGACCGCTGGTTCAGATGACAGATAGCTACGAGGCATATCATAATCAGCGCCATTTGACTTGCGTTCATCGGGACAATATTTACAATCATACGGACAACTGAATTTGTCTGGTCGTAGAACAATGGTGACTACAAGAACACCCGACCACGAACGAACGGGGAGTTTTACCAAATACGAATCCATAGCATTATTCTTTTTAAGTTCGCCTTTATTCAATAGCTGCTGATAAGTATGTGACAATATATCCTTGCGGGGTGTAATTTTGTATTTCTTTGGGACTTTCTTCATGAAATCTTCAACTGTTTTGCATTCTCCATTCGTTAATTTCTTATGGAGTTCTTTAATAATGATGTTGTAAATGGGTTTAACAATCATACTTTAATGAACAATTATTTGTGTATGTATGTATTATAATTACTTCTAAAAATTACAATCTTAAATCATTTTTTGATACTCAAATCTATCCTTTTTCATTTTCTCATTTATTTCAGTAATTTTATTGAACATTTCTTCTTAAGGTATTTTGCTAAATCTTCATCAGCCTTTTTAAGACTTTTCATGTAAGCTGATTTATTTGCACCACCAATAGTTCGTTGTTGTTTTGCTGCTTGTCGTGTACCGAAAGCAGGACCTTTGTCATTTGCTGCTTTTCTTGCTGCTTGTGCTCGTGTCACAGCCCCTGTAGAATCCTCTTGTCCTTGATTTGCCTGTGTCCCTGTAGATATGAACAAATTTGGTAAAACTTTTCGCATGGCTTCAATTGGTGTAAAACCTTTTTCCCCATTTTGAGAACTAGGTTTATCTTCCGTATTAACACCAGAAAGTACTTTTTCCCACGACACACGTTTTCTTTTTGTATTCGATTGTGTGTTGTTAGTAGGGGGGTCTTGATTTTTTATTGTAAGATTTGACAAACCTTTATTTACGTCATTTGGTGTTAAACCTTTTTCCCCATTTTGAGAACTAGGATCTTTAGTTTTCTCCACTTTTTTGTATTTAGATTTTAATCTAGTGAATAATTTTTTAATGTTGCCATGGACACTTATGAAATTCGTGAGTTGTAATTCAGTATTAAATAAAAAGTCTTTCTCATGAACTCGAACATCTCCTGTCTGGCGTAAATCTTTTAACTGTTGAAGAATAGTATTCACTGATAATTCATTTTCTTTCTGTTCTTTGTAAGTATTAATCGTATCTCCAATTTCATCCATGAGTTCATCATTAATAGTTTTCATACACATACCAATTATTTGATTTTTTATATCTTCTGCATTTTCGATTGATTCAGAGTCTTCTTTTAGAGTGAGCACACTTTCAAGTATATTATCCATTTCAATTAGAAATTGTGTAAGTTTTTGAAAATAATTGTATATATTCTTGTATGACTGTAGATATAAAATATAGTCAAAATTTAAGTCTGGTTGAATCTTATAATATTTTGGTACATGTCTCGGACTTCTTCTTTCTTCATCAGCTTTAACAGCTTTTTTATCTAACATCAGTATCTGTGTTCTATTTGCATCTTTAATTTTCAAATAAATATCATACTGAAGTATAATATTTGAACGTAAATCATTCAACGTTCGAAGATCTTCGTTTATTACAATTTTGTATTTGGATTCGAAATTTATTAAGTAGTCACTTATATAGTGAATGTTCATTATATCGTTAACATACTTATGGATAGAACGCAAAGGTATATCTTCGCTATCATTTTTAAATAATGCTGGCACGAATTCAAATGTTTTTTTTGTGATATTGTATTCCTTTATTGGTAATTGTATTTTTGACGTAATCCAATTCTGGAATTTTTCCTTTGACTGTAAATATGGAAATCCAGCATTAACCATGTTCAAATCATTCACAATAGTTCTCATTGTATGTTCCCAATTGGCTTCGTTAAGCTTAGTGTTTTTAGATGTAAGAGAGTCAAGTTTCATATTTCCCTCGTAAAAGAGACCTATGTGCTTGAACTTCAATGCCCTTTTGATTACGTTAGAACTCATATACTCTTTCATATCATCGGGGATAGTTGGATACTTCTTAGAAATATCTTCGAATAACCAAAATATATCTGGATTAATCATACCAGCTAATATAGGCACATTGTTGCATATACCTTGTGAATATGCAATTACATCTGTTGATGTGATAAATAACTTTGTTGCAACATCATTGGTTTGCTTACTTGTTTGCTTACTTGTTTGTAACAATCTATTGCATTCTTTAACAAATTCAAATTGAATATAATCACCTAAAGATTTCAATGATAATATGTATAGTCTTGAAAACATATCAGATTTGAGTAGAGGATCATTTCCGTGAACTTTCGATAAAAGATCCTTCAAATATTCTAACATAATATCTACTAATGATGATTCTTTGCTTACATTAACAAAATTACCAAGGTTTGTTTTACTAAACAATCCTTGTGGAACATCAAAGCTTTCACTATGAATACTTTTTTTTCCTTCTTTTTTATAATCTGTTATTTTCAGATTCATACCGTCAACACTAAACCCAACATTTCCATAATGATAAACGAATTTGCATTTGAATACTAATTTATTGTCTACTTTTTTTAGACTTTCAAAATGTAAATAAACGTTTTTGAGGAATTTTTCAAGATTTTCATCTGTTCGGACTCCTTTCTTAAATGAATACTCTGAATATTTAATACTAATGGAATTCATTATTCGTAAATCCACTTCGAATTCATTTAAGTTTTTTGTTGTTGTCAGTTGGTTATTGTTTAACGACTGATGAACGGAAAGAAATTTGTTTAAAATGGTTGAAGCTTTTGTTTGATTAATTTCAGGGTCAAAAATACCAGCTACTGTATAGTAAAATTCGAGTTGATCAACTGGTACTTTACTTTTAATTTTATTTGAAATATTATTATCTGTAGTATATGATATTATATTTTTTGATTCGTCTCCATAAACTTTATAAAGAAAACTTTCATTCCAATTGACTGATGTTGAACGTTTTTTTGTGTCATCATCTTTCTCATCACCTTCGACTTTCATCATTATGAAATGAAGCAAATCATAGTCGAGACATTTTCTCATGATAATTTCTCTGTAAGATTTTTCTACATCTGCCAACGAATTTTTTGTATTTCCATATGTGTAATTTTCAGGATTCTCAAATGATATCGGTGAACCATTTTTTGAAAACATTTTAATATATTTATCTAGTGTGTCAAGAGGAAGATCTTTGAAATCGTGAACAATATCTCTAACTAATCTATCGCGTAAATTGCAGAAAATAGGATTTTCTTTATTACATACATCGTTCCTTGTTCCGCCACATTGAACAAGTATTCCTGAAAATATGTAAGCCTCTATGAAATTATCAATTAGTAATTTAAATCTTGTAATTTCTTGAATGTAAAATAATACATTATTCAATACAATTTTTTTGAATATTTTTGTATTTTTATATACATAAGAATATCTTCCATCAAACCTTTCCACCATCATTTGTTTAAACATTTCAAAAATTCCTGTATAATTGTCAAAACCATATAAAATTTCATGAATAGATTTACCAATTGTTGCTTCCACACTATTGTTTTTCAAAAAAATCACATAATCCTCATAGTATTTTACATCATTTATTTTTTGTTGTAATTGACGTTTCATTATATTTTTATTTGCACCAGATGGTCCTTTATAAATCAATGCTAATTCACCTTCAATATCTTCTAATTTAGATAGCCCTCTTTTTTCTTTATTTTCTTCTGAGAAATATTCTTCCATGTATTGAGGAATGAGAGGTTCTGATGATACTTCATTTTCACCTTGTCTTTCATTGACATCCATTGGTGTTACAGATGAAAATTCAGATGAAACTATATCTATAGAACCAGGTGCTCTTTGTGCAGATGCTGCAGATGCTGCAGATGCAGGTGTCCCAGATACAAGTGTAGATGCTGCAGATGCAGGTGTCCTAGATACAAGTGTAGATGATGCAGATGAAAGTGCATATGAATCTGTCATTGTTCGTTGTTTTTTTGTGTTATTATTCATTGCTGAATCTTCTATGTCTTTCCCGTGTCGCTTGGTACCACCAATCATACTACTAATCATTATTCTTAACTTATTACCATCTTCTAAAAATACATACTTGTATTCATCATTACGTTTATGTTTAACTCTAAGTTTTTTATCAACAATAGCAACATCATTCAATTCTTTGATATCATTGTATTTTTTCTTAAATGATTTATATTTGTGAGTTTTTTTCACTTTATCAACTGAAACATTTTCATAGCTTCCATCAAAATTTTTTACTATATAATACA
>Ga0209654_1001241_pt1 | contig 20839 bp, 17 predicted proteins | sample SaaInl1SG_22_DNA_FD_184646 | JGI IMG/M metagenome (GOLD analysis project Ga0209654, IMG submission 184646) | Marine microbial communities from expanding oxygen minimum zones in the Saanich Inlet - ESP_161SG_22_DNA (SPAdes) (version 2) | ecosystem: Environmental > Aquatic > Marine > Intertidal... | reverse complement strand
GTATATTCTGCACAGTTAATTGTTTCGAACGTTTCATACAGCACTATGGAAGATTATAACAAAATCATCGAATCACTAGGAGTTCGCTACATCAAGAGTAGGAACATGAAAATAGTCAAGGGGGTCACCATTGATAATTTCTATGATGTTGAAAACACCATTATTGTAGTGAATAATGGAGATGTTTATTTTGGCCCTGACCAAGAAAAAGTGTCTGAGGGAGATATGCTTTTTATACCAGGAGGAAAATCTCTTTCCATATCATTTGGCTCAGTTACTGCTCCAGCGATACCCAACGAGGAGTTCATTTCAAACAAGAAAAAATATTTACAAAATGCTAATGACCATGAAATCAACGATTTTGACGTTGATGGATTTAGTCAAGTAATGTTTGAAGCTAAAGTTTTTGACTCTGTCAATTTCTTCTCATCGCTAAACATAACTCCATTTGCCATTCGTAACTCTACCGTTCTGAGCGATTTGATCAAACTGATCATTGAGGAAGACAATTCAGTTAAGCCTGGTAAAAACCGAATCATCAAAGTCAATACTGAGTATCTAGTTGTTGAAGTGATTCGATATATTCTAGATAATCGACTCTTTGTAGAGCAACTGGTTACGAATAGCACCTACTTCAAAGACCCAAGACTCATTGATATTTTCAGTTATATCAAGAAGAACATTGGTGGAGACTTGTCCAATAAAGTCCTTGCCCGTGTGGCCAATGTCTCAGAGGATTATGTAGGCCAGTATTTTAAAATGCTGACTGGGATCAACCCACAAGACTATATAGAATATCAAAGAATGGAAGCAGCGGTAGATCTATTGAGAACTACCAAAAAGAGCATCCGAGATATTGGTAGAGAAGTTGGCTATAAAGACACCGCCTACTTCTGTAGAAGATTCAAAATGATGTTTGGAATTCCTGCAGGAAAAATGAGAAGACGCGAAAGCCTAATTAACATTTAAGGCTTCGTTATAAAAATGAACAACTTTAGAAACCTCAGCTAACAGGCTGAGGTTTTTTTGTGCCCCGTTACCGATAACAATTATGTCTGCACCGGCATCTAATGCCTGTTTGGCTTTAGCTGATGTATTTATACCTCCTCCGACTATTAGCGGCACCTCGATAGCTCTCTTTACCGCCTTAATTACTTTTGGAGAAATAGGTTCATCTGCTCCGCTACCAGCATCCATATAGATCGTTTTTAACCCTAGCATCTCACCTGCTAATGCAGTGCTCGCAGATAGACTTGGCTTGTCGTTTGGTAAAGGTTGTGAGTTACTGATATAAGAAGCACTTGTAGGCTTGCCAGAATTGACAAGCATATAACCTGTAGGATCACCTCCAGATTACTCCGCTTTACCACAGGGGCAGCCACAACATGTTGACCAATCAAAAGCTCTGGATTGCGGCCAGATATTAGAGATAGAAACAAAATGGCGTCTGCTGAGCTATCAATTTGAATTGCATTGCCAGGAAAGAGAATGCATGGTATGTCCGTGTAGGATTTGATCATGCTAACCACCTCATGCAAATTACTAGAAGTCACCAAGCTACCTCCTACAAAGATGAAGTCAACCTTTTGTGCTAAGCAAACATTCAAGCTCTTAATCAGGCTATGCTCATCGGTATCGTCAGGATCAAACAATACGGCCAGCGCCTTCCTTCCAGAAGTATTCAAGTCAACAAAGGAGGAATTTACTTGACTACTTCTCATCCTTATCTGAATCTTTCAAAAATGCTGACAATCTTTCGGTGGCTAAGCCCAGTAAAAAAATGATAGCCTGCTCTTTCAAGGTAGTGCTTAGTAAGTTGTCTTTAAAATGAGTACCCTCACTCTTTTCAGTCTCCTCCTTGTTAGTCTTTTCCCCTTTAACCTTTTTCTTTTTATCCGAACCCGTAAAAGCAGTAGACAACAAATAGGCAGCCCATAGCCCACCACCTACTATTAGTGCCGTTTTCCCTACTTTATCAAAGTTGTGCTTGATGTCTTCCACTTGTGTTTCAAGAGTATTCTTGAACTTGTCGTTCGCACTTTGAAGTTCTTCTCGTTTTGACATATCAATTATAAATCTTCTTCCAAACTATCCTCGATAACTTCTCTCTTCACTTTATTCACAAGTGTTGACCTCTGACTATAAACAAGAAGCGCTAGAGTCAGATATATTACCCCTACGATTAAAAAGCCTAAATAACTACTACCTAAATATGAATTGAGCACACTAGATAATCCCAAAGAAAACAACAGGAGGGTTAGAAAGGCAAAAACCAAGACGAACAAGAATATTAGTGACTTAGCAATGAATCCACTCAGTTCCTCTTTGGCATCGAGTTTCAATAACTCAATTTTAGTCTCAAGATAACCGGTAAGGGTTTCTACTAATTTATCAAAGTCAAACAGTCCCAAGGTTTCAATTTGAAGACAATTTAAACAGAAGAGACGAAACGATTACCTTTCGGCAACAATAATTGAAAAAGGCGATGGCTTAAATCAGATTAAGCAAATAGCCCAACAAAGCACTACCAATTACCAACCACATAACATTGACTTTTTTTGTGCCAAATGTAGCCCACAAACCAATGGCTAAAATGACCAAAGAGCGCCAACCTACAAGAGTATCCATACCCATTTCCACTAACACGCCTAACATAACTGCTACTGCCGCAATATTAACTGAGTCCAGGAAAAACCGCAAAGATTTGGACTTCCTCATTTTAGGCACCAGTGGGTTTAAGATAAAAACAAATAAAAAGGAAGGGAGAAAAATACCAGCAGTGGCCGCAATTGCACCCCCTACTCCTGCCATTTGGTAACCAATAAAGGTTGCAGTTGAAAGCACAGGACCGGGTGTAAACTGACCAATTGCTACCGCATCGATAAGTGCTTCTCTCGTCAAAAGTCCATTAGAAACTAATTCTGCATCGAGATAGGCAAAAAGTACATACCCGCTGCCGTACAGGACCGCACCAACTTTAAGAAAACTCCAGAATACTTTGAGCGCTGTGACTTTAGTAACAGTGATAGCAGAAATCGACCAGAGGGCTATAGGAGTAACGAAAGACTTTATTGTAACTCCACCGCTAGCAGTGAAATATATCATTCCCACGATTCCAGCTATCAGAAGTGCTAAAATTTCATTGACACCAAGAATGCTTGCTAAGAGAACTAGTCCTCCTAATACCCCAAGTTCCCATCCTTTTAAGGCCTTTTTACCCAACTTAAGAACTGCACCGGCTATAATTGCTAGTACGGCTGGTTTAATACCAAATATAAAAGACTCCACTTCAGGTAACTGTCCATACTCAGCATAAAGCCAAGCAAAGACTCCAGTAATCACAACAGCAGGAAAAATAAAGCAGATGCCTGCTACGAAAAGACCAGGAACACCCGCTCGTTCATGACCGCAATGCATTGTCATCTCGGTTGAATTAGGGCCAGGGATTAGGTTAGTAGCACCCATCAGGTCTAAGAAATGCTGACGATCCATCCATTTTCTTTTCGTCACTATTTCATCTTCCATCATAGCAACATGAGCAGCAGGTCCGCCAAAGGCTATGCAACCAAGACGAAAGAATACTTTTGCTACTTCGAGGAGCCTATTGTTTGAAGGTTTTTCCATTGAACTGAAAGAAGCTTTTAATTATAGATACAATAAGTCTTTAGCCTGAAAGAATGTTTTAAGATTTAGAATGAAACCTCAACCTGAAATCTATAGACCAATTTGTTACTTGAACCAGTTCTATCTAGGTAAGAAAAATCACTTTGAATCTTAAGACTATGACCAACTATATATTTAGAATAGCCTAGCGTATACTGTTTTTCTTCGCGTAAACCAGAGAATGTAATGTTATCTGGACTCAATGAAGTGTACCTAAGTGCGAGTTCGCTATTACCCTTAAAAAGGTAGCCTGCTTGAAGATTGATGGCTTCACCAGTTACATATTTAATCGTTGAACCGTTGTCGAGTGTTGCAAAAATATCTTCAGATGAAGTCTTATTTCCATACTCACCCATTACTGAAAACCCATTATACTTAAACATAAAGTCAGCAAAAATGGTAGAAAGGTCAGTTGCGAACTGATTTCCATTTGAGTCTAAAACAAAATTACCAAGCTGACCTCTTTGCCTAGCGGCATCTTTATTAATGTCGTATGTTAATCCAATAGCCAACATCGGACGTGATTCTCTTTTTAGGTCAGAAGCGAAATAATCGCCACTACTTTGAAAGTTCCCAAAAGGCAGGTACTCCAACCTGTAGGTAAAATCATATCCTCCCGTATTTGCCGAAATAATATTACGCCCCTCACCCATTGATAAAGAGAACATTTTCTTTAAAACACCCTTTTCACCAATCGAGTTTTCGTGTCTGACTTGAACACCAATATCACGATCAATATTCAACCTAGAATTCAAAAGGCTACGATCCACAAACTGAAGTTTCTGAGAAGAAATTACTCTCTCCCTATTGCCTGGTAGCTTTGTTTGACCAAACCAAATGCTCCAATTCTTTGTGGCCTGCCATTTAACAACAGCATCTAGGATAATTCTTGAAGTGTTACCAACTTGATCAATATCTCCTCCCGAATGATCTCTATTAGAAATACCGAGCTCAATCTTATAAGTAATGGCAGGGTCATGAACAAAGCCATCAAATTTTAACCTAGCACGCCTAACCAAGAACCTGTCACTCCATTCGTCACTATCCAAATCAAGTTCGCCTAAGTACAATGTCTGAAACCTAGTACTGAACTTCATGGAGAAAGACGAGTCTGCTCCAATAATTTGAAGACCCTTTCCAAATTTGTTGTTTGTGATGTCCTGTGCCGATATACTAGCAGTAAGAGATAACATAAATAAGCCTAGAGAAACTCTTCTATATTTTATGCTCATAAAAAGTATTCGTTTGATAAATATCATCTGATAAAAAGTTATGTAATCCTAAATAAAACATTAGATGTAAAGCATGCTTTACACGTATAATCAAATTTTTTATTTGTTATTTTGAATTTTTAAAACCTCCTTCTCCTCTGAAACACTTGTCTTATCTATTTGAGTTTTATGAATTGAAATAAGCAGGAAAGGAAGCAGAAAAAAGGTTACGACAACATAGACTAGGCCGATCACTCTTTTCCGAGTAATAACGTTACTGAACTTCTTAGCAAAACTCACCATACCGTCTCTCGCGCCTGCAAAAAGCATGAATAAAAGTGCCCCTGACAAGTTGAACACCAAGTGGGCGATTGCAATGCTCATAGCTGTCTCTGAACTGAAACTTGCTGCAATTAATGCAGTGAGGGTTGTACCCATATTAGCTCCAATGATAAATGGGAAGGCATGAGTCAGTCGAATTTTTTTAGTCGCTACTAAGGGCACTAGTAGAGAAGTTGAAACCGAACTCGATTGAATAGCAGAAGTAATCAATACACCCCAACCAAACGACTTTATGGGTTTCTGAAAAACAAATTTTCTCAACTTGTTTTGAGAGTCGCCAATGACAGATTTTCTGATAACGCTTGTAAGCAACTTAATTGACAAAAACAGTAAAACAAATGACAGAATCATCATAACAAATTCATTTTGAATTAGTCCTGAAATGGAATCCGCGATTCCTAAATCAAAAAACCATTTCCAATCACCAACAGATTCGATTACTCCATCTCCAAAAATAGCTTGTTGCAGATAAACCGATATTTTAGAAAGAAAACCATAATAATATTCTAGAGGAAAAAGAATCAGCACCATCAAAATATTGAAGAAATCATGAATGATACCTGCAGAAACAGCTTTTCGGAAGCTTCCTTTGTCCGAAATGAAACCTAATGCAACAATTGTACTTGTTAGTGTGGTACCCACATTAGCCCCCATTATCACTGGTATGGCCTCCTCAATAGTCAATGTACCCGTGGCAACCATGGCAACCACCATCGTACTTGTCGTGGAGCTGCTCTGAATAATTGCCGTAGCCAAAAGCCCAATAAAGAGCCCTATGAAGGGATCCAGGGCTGAGGATAAAATGTTTTCTTGAAAGCTACCCGCAAAACCACCAAGGGAAGCCACCATTAGCTTAACACAGAACAAAAAGAACGCTACGGACAGGAAAACATAGAATACACCTTTGACAACAGAAAGTTGATTACTCTTGTCTGTCGCTAGTTGTTGCATAAAGGGTATATGTGTAGTTTTAATCGTAGTAAAATAAGATGCAAACTTATAGAATAAAGAACTGGGATTGTTTTCCTTAACATCATGCAATTGTTAAGTCTGCTTTACAACTAGCCGAGTGCGCTTAACAAAAACATAACATATCGGTTTTAAAAAGTATCCCTACTTTTACGTTGAAAATCAATCTTACAGAACTGAGGTTCATCAGTAACTACTAATTATCATGGATTACGGAATTTGGAATGTAATTGAGCTTTTGGGTGCTCTCGGCTTCTTCATTTATGGAATGAAGATCATGAGTGAAGGAATCCAAAAAGCAGCTGGAAATAACCTTAGAAATATTCTTGGGACGATGACATCAAATCGTTATACGGGTGTCCTAACCGGGTTTCTAATTACGGCAATTGTACAATCTTCCTCAGCTACTACGGTAATGACCGTAAGTTTCGTTAATGCGGGACTTATTTCTTTAGTAGAGTCGGCAGGAGTTATGATGGGTGCTAATATTGGCACTACCATTACTGGCTGGCTAGTTTCGTTAATTGGGGTAAAGGTCAAGCTTGCGGCTTACGCACTACCAATCATTGCTGTTGCAATGCCAATGATGTTCTCTAAAAAGCAGAACTTAAAAAACTGGGCTGAATTCCTGATTGGATTTGCACTACTTTTCATGGGACTTGCAGCGCTTAAAGAAGCCGTTCCTGATATCAAGAGTAACCCTGATATTCTTGCTTTCCTTACAGAATACAGTAACCCTGGTATTTGGTCAAGACTGATGTTTGTTGCTGCAGGAACGCTTCTGACGATTATCGTTCAGTCTTCCAGTGCAGCCATGTCACTTACCATTGTACTTTGTGCGCAGGGTCTTCCAATTGAAATTGGAGCCGCAATGGTGCTGGGTGAAAATATTGGAACCACTATAACTGCAGAATTAGCTGCACTTATTGGTAATGTCCATGCCAAAAGATCAGCCAAGATTCACTCGATGTTCAACATCATTGGGGTCACATGGATGGTTATTCTGTTACCATATTTTATAGATTTAATTCATTATATCTGGCCAGCACCTACTGGAGATGATGCCGATAAGTTCACACTAGCAACATTCCATACTTTATTCAATAGTATGAATGTTCTAATCATGATCTGGTTTGTTCCACAACTTGTACGCTTGGCAACAAGGTTAGTAGTGTCAAAAGGTGATGAGGACGAAGAGTTCCATCTAACATATCTAGGCTCCCAAGGAGCTCCATTAGCTGCGGAATTATCAATCGTTGAGGCACAGAAGGAAACCATCAAGTTTGGTAAGATCACCATGAAAATGATGGAGTTACTAAAGAAGCAATTGCTAGAGGAGAGCGAGTCAAAACGAGTAAAATATCGTGACAAGATTTTAGAATATGAATCAATGACAGATGAGATAGAGGAAAATATTGCTAGTTTTCTGGTGAAAATTTCTGAACAACGTTTATCAGAAGATTCATCCATAACCCTCCGGTCACTATTAAGTATCTCTACAGACTTAGAAAGGGTTGCCGATATCATCCTTAGAATGTCACAAGACATTCACAGAGGGAATAAACAAAATCTGAAATTCACTGTAAAGCAACATGAGAACGTTGCCAAAGTTCTCCATCTCATAGATCAGGCATTCTCGGTTATGAAAAGCAATTTGGAAGGTCCATTTGGTAAAGTAAACATTGAACAGGCGATTGAAATTGAAAAAGAAATCAATAGCCTGAAGTCAAAGCTGAGGAAGAAACACCTCAAATCTACTGAGCAAAAAGAATACGATGTAAAGAGTGGAATCATCTATAAGGATCTTTTCTTCTCAGCTGAAAAGATTGGCGATCATCTCATCAATATTAGTGAAGCCGTTCGCGGTGACTTTGGAAAAGATGACGAAGATTTAGAGTAAGATAAAATGAAATGATAATTTTTGAGGCAGCCTTTGGGCTGCCTTTTTTATTGCCTTTTTATGTTCTCAATTGATTCAAAGCAATCCATGCCATAAGGCCAATCCCTAGCTCGATAGCATCTTCATCAATATTGAAGTTTGAGGTATGCACTCCATTGGTTGTACCCTTTTCCTCATTCCCTGTTCCAAGCCTGTAAAAACAAGACGGAACTTCGTGGGTATAATAGGCAAAGTCTTCAGCACCCATCCACAGATCAAGCTCCACTATATTCTCTTCTCCAAGATAATCTACAGCCGCCTCCCGTGCGGTTTGCGTAGTAATTTCATCATTCGCTAAGAAAGGATATCCTACATCAATATTGACGTCACAGGCTCCGCCCATTCCTTCTGCGATACCTTTAGCAATACTTGTAATTCTTTTGTGTGCCTCGAACCTCCATGCCTCATTTAAAGCCCTGAAGGTTCCTGAAATCTTTACTTCATCTGGAATAATATTCTGTGCTTGCCCTCCATGTATTGTCCCAAAAGACAATACCGTTGGCGTTTTAGGGTCTGCATTTCTACTGACTACCTGCTGTAAAGCCACTAAAATATGTGAAGCAATTATAATTGGATCGATGACCTTGTCTGGAAGAGCAGCATGTCCTCCTTTACCCTTTACAGTAAGGTAGACTTCATCCGCACTCGCCATGTACATCCCTTCTCGAAAACCAACTTTCCCAGTCGGTATATACGGCATTACATGCTGGCCCATCATACGATTGGGTCTAGGATTCTCCAGAGCACCGTCTTTTATCATTAGTGATGCGCCCCCTGGGTTCTTTTCTTCTCCTGGTTGAAACACAAGCTTTACTGTGCCTTCGAATTGATCTTTTAATTCATTTAGGATCCGTGCAGCACCTAAGACACATGCTGTGTGAACATCATGACCACAAGCATGCATCACCCCTTCATTGGTCGACTTATAGTCAATGTCATTGGCTTCGAGAATTGGAAGTGCATCCATATCTCCTCTCAGTGCAACTGTTTTTGATTCGGGATTTTTTCCTTTGATAATTGCCGTAAGGCCGGTACCAGCAACTCCTTCCTTAGGTTCGATACCCAAGGCTCGCAACTGTTCTGCTACATACTTAGCGGTCTCAAATTCTTGGAAGGATAGTTCTGGGTTTGCGTGAATATGCCGTCTGATCTGCACCACATCCTCGGCAAACTGTTTCGCTAATGTCTTTATTTGATCTGCGGATATCATTTCTCCTCGATAGGAAATTTATCTGGTACGATAGAAGCAGTCGGATAGTATGCTCTGATTTGCCTGTATAAAGATTGTGCCTCAACTTGTTGATAAAACTGACCAACCTTAACAAAGTATGTTGGTAGTTTGTAGGTGTAACGCGCGGTCATGTCTGGTACAATATCAAACAATCTGTTCCTCACTCGACCAGCCTCAGTACCATTATTTCCAGAGTACACCAGTATCGTGTAACCATTAGTCATTCTGATGGAGTCATTGCCCACTCGCATGGAGTCAATCAAGGCATTGAGTTGATTTGAAATATCAAACCGCGTCTCTAATGGTTCGTTTTGAATCACTTCAGCTTCCTTCCCTTCGTCAAGGTTTACCTGTTTAACTTGTGGGTTATATTGAGATAAATCCTCAGAAAAGGACAAATCAGCCACTTCAGTTTTTTGAGGAATAGTTGATTTTGTACAACCTACTAACCCCAAGCCAACGATCAGGAAAACTAAAACGATATTGAGGAAGAACCTATTCATCAATTACTACACACTTATTAGATACGATGTCTGCTTCTACAGTCTTAAACTTAACGTCTTTTTTGACACTTCCGTCTGGATACTGAACAGATACACGATCATTTCTACCAAAAACCTTGTCAGACTTAATTGGAGCGACTTTTTCTACCGGAGGTCTATTACGAGTATCCTGTCTGCCAGCCAAAGCGCTTTGAGACTCTGCTTTTGACTCGCTATAATCTTGACGTTTTGCAGAACGTGCTTCTTGAACTCTGTTAGGATCCTCTGTAGGAATTCTAGCCTTAGAAAGAAACGACATTGTCTCTTCGTTTACTTTAGAAAGGAAGGTTTTAAACAACTCAAAAGCCTCGAACTTGTAGATCAAAAGTGGATCTTTTTGCTCATAGACTGCATTTTGGACCGACTGTTTCAAATCATCCATATCTCTCAAATGCTCTTTCCAAGTCTGATCAATTACCCCTAGGGTGATTGCCTTTTCCATGGCCTTGATCATTTCTGCATTCTCTGAGTCTATAGTCTGCTGTAGGTTAACAGGGACACCAATCTGACGCTTACCATCAGTAAATGGTAATAGAATATTCTCGACTGTTGCCCCACGTTCCTTTTGAATGTGCTTCAGCAATGGCAAGGTATTCGCAGCCATTGTATCATTCTTATGTCTGTAAGCAGCAAAAGCCTCATCATAAAGGTCATTCACAAGCGTATTGAATTCAGTGCCACTGAATGCTGCCTGATCAATTTTAGAGTCAATACCTAGTGTACTAATGCAGCTTAACTTGAATGCATCAAAGTCCTCAGAGCCCTTGCTATTGTTGACGATATCTTCACAGGTATCATAAAGCATATTCATGATATCTAGCTGTAGACGCTCACCTTTCAGTGCATTTCTACGCCTGTCATAAATCACAGTTCTCTGCTGATTCATGATATCATCGTATTCCAATAAACGCTTACGCGTACCGAAGTTATTTTCTTCTACCTTTTTCTGAGCGCGTTCGATAGACTTGGTAATCATTGAGTGCTGAATCATTTCGCCCTCTTTCAATCCCATTCTATCCATTAACTTGGCTACACGATCCGAACCAAATAAACGCATTAGGTTGTCCTCTAAAGAAACAAAGAACTGAGATGCACCTGGATCTCCTTGTCGTCCTGCGCGACCTCTCAACTGCCTATCAACACGTCTTGATTCGTGACGTTCCGTACCGATAATCGCAAGACCACCAGCAGCTTTCGAGTCTGGATGGAGCTTAATATCAGTTCCACGACCCGCCATGTTAGTGGCAATGGTCACCGTACCTGGCTTACCAGCTGCGGCAACAACGTCAGCCTCACTTGCGTGTTGCTTTGCGTTAAGCACTTGATGCTTGATCTTTTTCAGGTTGAGCATTCTACTGAGTAACTCAGAAATCTCAACAGATGTAGTACCTACCAAAACGGGTCTGCCTTGCTCAGTTAACTCTACGGTTTCTTCTACAACCGCATTAAATTTCTCGCGAACAGTTTTGTAGACCTTGTCTTGTCTATCATCTCTTGTGATTGACCTATTTGTAGGAATTACAACTGTATCCAATTTATAGATTTCCCAGAACTCACCCGCTTCTGTCTCCGCTGTACCCGTCATACCAGCAAGCTTATGATACATTCTAAAGTAGTTCTGGAGGGTAATGGTCGCATATGTTTGAGTAGCATCCTCCACCTTTACATTCTCTTTTGCTTCAATCGCCTGATGGAGGCCATCGGAATATCTTCTGCCATCCATTACACGACCCGTCTGCTCATCAACAATCTTTACCTTATTTTCGGCCACGATATACTCAGTATCACGCTCGAACATGGTAAAGGCTTTGAGTAATTGATTTACGGTATGGATCCTTTGCGCCTTAATACTGTAATCCTTTATCGCCTCATCTTTCTGTTTTAGCCTCTCATCATCAGTGAGCGCATCATCCTTCTCTAATCTAGCAACCGTCTCACCTATATCAGTCATAATGAAGAAATGAGGATCTTCACCTTCTCCAGTAATGAGGTCAGTCCCCTTTTCCGTGAGGTTGACCGCATTTGTCTTTTCATCAATAGTGAAATAAAGTGGCTCATCTGCCTGAGGCATTGCTTTTTGATTGTCCTGCAGATAGAAGTTCTCTGTCTTCTGCATGGTCATTCTTACGCCTGTCTCACTTAAGAATTTAATCAAAGGTTTGTACTTAGGTAAACCTCTGAAAGCTCTGAATAAAGCTACGCCACCTTCTTGATCATTACCTTCTTTCAGTAATCGCTTAGCATCGTTAAGGTATTGGCCACAAATCTTTCTTTGAGCATCGACCAACTTTTGAATTCGTGGCTTAAGCTCATAGAATTCGTGTTCGTCTCCACGTGGGATAGGTCCAGAAATAATCAAAGGGGTTCTCGCCTCATCGATTAAAACGGAATCAACCTCATCCACCATCGCATAATGGTGCTTACGCTGCACGAGTTCTTTCTCCTCGCGTGCCATGTTATCTCTTAAGTAATCGAAACCAAACTCGTTATTCGTGCCGTATGTAATGTCTGCACGATAAGCTTCTCTTCGTTCCTCGGAATTAGGTTGGTGCTTGTCTACACAGTCAATAGACAGTCCATGAAATTGGAACAGTGGTGCCATCCACTCTGAATCTCGTTTTGCGAGGTAATCATTTACAGTAATTACATGAACGCCTCTACCTGCTAGCCCATTTAAATACGCTGGAAGCGTAGCCACTAAAGTTTTTCCTTCACCGGTAGCCATCTCAGCAATCTTACCGTTGTGAAGCACTATACCACCAATCAATTGAACATCATAATGGAGCATTTCCCATTTCATGATATTGCCCGCAGCAGCCCACTCGTTGTGCCAAGTGGCTGTCTCACCATCAATTTGAATATGATCGCCATTTGTAGATAATTGACGATCCATCATAGTCGCTTTCACTACTAGCTTGCCATTCTCCTTAAACCTCCGTGCGGTTTCCTTCATATTGGCAAAGGCTGCAGGCAAAATGTCTTTGAGCACTACTTCCAGCTCTTCGTCTCGTGTTTCCTCTAGCTTATCAATGGCTTGGAAGATGTTTTCCTTTTCCTGAATGTCTAGGTTTGGCTCGTCTGCTATACGCTGCTGAAGGGCCGCAATTTCACCGTCTATTCCCTTAAGATCATCTGCGATACGATCTTTAAATTCTTGGGTCTTCCCTCTTAATTCGTCATCGCTGATATCTGCTAACGTATCATAAACCTCATTGATTTGAGCGACAACTGGAGTAACCTCCTTGACGTCTCTATCTGATTTACTTCCGAAAAGCTTTGATATCCCCTTCGTTAAAATGCTCATATTAAATCTTTATATGCTAAAGTTAATTTCTTGTCTACTAATAAAGAAAGCTTGACCCTATAATCTTACAGGGTAATTTCCCCAGCGAAAACTCTTTCGGCTGGCCCTATAAGGTATATGTCTTTAAAAAGCTCTCCATCCTTCTTAAAGGATACTTTTAACGCTCCACCAATGGCATTAAGCTTTACTTGCTCAACTCCTGTTTTGAGCCCAAGCGAAAGTGCAGCGGCAGTACAGCCAGTACCGCAAGACAACGTCTCATCTTCCACACCACGTTCATAGGTTCTTATCTTCAATTCACCTTCGCCAGTCAACTCCAAAAAGTTAACATTTACGCCAGCGGCAGAAAAGCGATCAGAATACCTAATTTTTCTACCCTCCACTATTGAATCAATTGAATCTGTGCTATCCACATATTTAATATAATGGGGTGAGCCCGTGTCAATCAGAAAATCTTGGTCAATCATCTCGTAGGTCGACACATCATGCATGAGGAGACGAACCTCTTCCTCCTCAATGTAAGCCTTGTGCACTCCGTCTATGGCTAGAAATGTTGTCTCATTTTGGATCAATCCTAAATGATTAGCAAACATTACCGCACATCGACTTCCATTCCCACAAAGTGATTGAGATCCGTCAGGATTGAAATAAACCATCTCAAAATCAGCACGCTCACAATTCTCAATCAAGATCACACCATCGGCACCGATCCCAAATCTTCGGTCGCAAAGAGATGCAATCAATTTCAAATCAGATTTGTCAAAGCCTTCTTCACGATTATCTATCATGACGAAGTCATTGCCTGTTCCTTGATATTTATGAAAATTGATTGTAGCCATTTCCAAGTTTTGCACCTAATTGCAATTAACGAGCCTTTTTTGAAATAGTGACAAAATGACGCGACATAAGTGTCTAAAATGAAAAAAGCCCCGACAAGTCGGGGCTTTAATAATTTCATAGCTAATGCTTTTATCTAGAAAGCTTCTCTTTGATTCTAGCAGCCTTACCTTGTCGACCTCTTAGGTAGTAAAGTCTAGCTCTTCTCACTTTACCTCTTCTCAATACCTCTACTTTGTCAAGGTTTGGAGAAAGCAAAGGGAAAATTCTTTCCACACCAATACCTCCAGAGATCTTCCTTACAGTGAAAGTCTCACCATTAGAACCTGAATTTTTTCTTTGAATCACAGTTCCTTGAAACTGCTGAATTCTTTCTTTTGCTCCTTCTTTAATTTTTACGTGAACGTTAACCGTATCACCTGCACCGAATTGAGGAAAAGAAGCCCTTCTCTCGTTACTTTCTTGCTCAATAAATTTGATAAGATCGCTCATAATCTTCGTTCTTAATCTGGGGTTGCCAAAATTGGAATGCAAATATAGAAATTACTTTTTTATAAACTGATACTCGGTCAGAAATATTTTAGTCCTCTAAGAGGTCTGGGCGTCTACTTTTCGTTCTATCCAAAGATTGTTGGAATCTCCACTCCTCAATTTTCTTCTCATGACCAGAAAGTAGTACCTCAGGCACTGTCATTCCCTTATATTCAGCCGGCCTAGTATAAACGGGTGGTGCTAGCAAATTATCTTGAAAAGAGTCTGTTAAGGCGGACGTTTCGTCAGACAATACACCTGGAATTAATCTAATAATAGCATCCGAAAGGACAGCTGCACCTAATTCTCCTCCCGAAAGCACATAGTCTCCAATACTAATTTCACGAGTAATGAACAGTTCACGTACACGCTCATCCACACCTTTGTAGTGTCCGCAAAGTATTATTAGGTTACCCCTTAATGATAGCTCATTAGCCATTTGCTGGTTGAGCGTTTCTCCGTCAGGCGTCATATAGATCACCTCATCATACGTTCGCTTAGCCTTCAATGCTGTAATACAGTTATCAATTGGCTCTATTTGCATCACCATTCCGGCTCCTCCGCCATAGGCATAATCGTCAAGCTGTTTCTGCTTATTAAGAGCATATGCTCTCAGGTCGTGAACCACAACTTCTACGATACCTTTATCTTGGGCACGTTGAAGAATTGAATGACCGAATGGACTTTCTAATAGTTTGGGTAAACAAGTAATGATATCAATCCTCATTTTCTTCTAAGTAGATATCTATTAAACCTTCTGGGACATTTAAAGAAATTGTCATTGTCGATCGATCGAGGGAAACTAAAAGACTCTCTGTGTAAGGAATTAATATTTCCTTTTCCCCTTCTGCTAGAACCGAAAATAACAGCTGTGGCCCTGACTCAATGACATTACCGATCTTACCAACTATCATATCAGTAGTTACATCCTTAAGATCAAAACCGATAATTTCGTGAAGATAAAATTCGTTACCTGACAGTTGAGGAAGGGAATCAAGGGACAAATACAATTCACTTCCCTTCAGTGCTTGAGCTGCTTCAAAAGTATCCACATCCTCGAATCCCACGATCGCCTTAGCACCGTTCAGATTACTCATGGACTCAATAAAAAAAGGAACCAGCTGTTGTCCCTGAAGAACAAAAACTGATTCCAAATTTCTATAATCACTGGGTGCATCTACATCCAGATAAATCTGAACTTCACCCTTCAAACCATGTGTTTTGACAATGTAACCTAGTTGATAACAGTCGTCAATAGTCATGGCGATATTGCTTTCTTAAGCTTTCTTCTCTTCAGTAGCTTCTTCAGCCTCAGCTTTAGGCGCTTCTTCTACAACTTCAGCAGCTGGTGCTTCCGCAACTTCTTCTGCTGGAGCTTCAACTACCTCTGGAGCAGCTTCTGCAACCACTTCCTCTACAGGTGCTGGTGCTTCTTCTACTACTGGTGCTTCAGCACCTGGTGCCTCTTCAGCAACAACTTCTTCCACTACAGGTGCTTCAGCAACAGCTTCTTCAACTGCTGGCGCTTCAGCCTCAACAGTTTCTTCAACTACCTCTTCCACAACAATATTTTTGGCAGCAATTGCCTCAGCTCTTGCAGCGCTTACTTTAGCTTCAGCTTCTAGCCTTGCAGTTCTTGCATCAGCCTTAGATTTTGCCAATTGATCAGTCTTACCAGAAATCTTAGATTCCTTAGTTTCAACCCATGCAGCTAATTTCTTGTCAGCCTCTTCTTGAGAGATTGCTCCTTTATCCACACCTACTTGTAAATGCTTTCTGAACATAACGCCTCTATAAGAGAGCATTGCTCGAACAGTATCTGTAGGTTGTGCACCCTTCATTACCCAATCAAAGGCCTTGTTATCATCGATATTTATCGATGCAGGGTCAGTGTTTGGATTGTAGGTTCCAATTTTTTCGATAAAGCGACCATCACGTGGTGCTCTTGCGTCAGCGATGACAACATCATACATCGCTCTTTTTTTGCGGCCTCTTCGGGCCAATCTGATTTTAACAGCCATATAACTTTTAGTTCTACGAGGATCTCGTCCTCAAATTTTCAGGAACACGTCCTGAAAAAGGAATGCAAAGGTAATCTTTTTTTTTAATCTAATAAAACATGCTCTAAATAATTGAGCTGCAATCAACTAATGACTAGGACCCAAAAATTGGCTTGGTCATAAATTAAACTTCAATCTAATATATTTGTAAAACCGCATATACGGTTTTCAAAGCCTAAACCATTCCTTTACATTTGTGTTAACTGTCAGGAACAGAATCACCATGGACAATTATACTTACCTAAGCAATGCTGACCCGAAAGCTGTAGAAGCGCTTTATCAGCAATTTAAGTCTGACCCTCTAAGTATTGATGAAGGTTGGAAAAAATTCTTTGAAGGCTTCGAGTTTGCACAAGAGCAATTCCCAATGCTTCCCAACGGTCAAGGAGCTAAAAGCACATCGACTTCTGGAGGAATAGGAAATGCTAAGGAAGTTCAGGCTAGAAACCTGATTCATGCCTATCGTACCCGTGCTCACCTGCGGTCAAACACAAACCCTGTCAGGGAAAGAAAAGACCGTAAGCCTATTCTAGACTTACAAGACTTCAACCTCTCAGATGCTGACTTAGATACACAGTTTATTTCAGGAGAAGAAATAGGGATTGGCAAAGCAACCCTCAGAAAGATCATTGAAACACTCAAGTACATTTATGAAGGCACAGTTGGCTTCGAGTATATGTCCGTTCGTGATCCTGAAAAACTTAACTGGCTAAGAGAAAAAATCGAGAAAGATGCATTAAGCTTCAACCCTTCTCATGAGCAGCGTGAGCGGATTCTATTCAAATTGAATGAAGCCGTTGTCTTTGAGAATTTTCTCCACACCAAATATTTAGGTCAAAAGAGATTCTCTCTTGAAGGTGGAGAAACTACTATTCCTGCACTGGATGCCATTATCAATAAAGGTGCTGAGCTTGGCTTAGAAGAAGTGATGATTGGAATGGCACATAGAGGTAGACTCAATGTTTTAGCTAATATCATGGGTAAAACATATGAGCAAATCTTCAACGAGTTTGAGGGAGGTGCGACACCAGACCTGACTATGGGAGATGGTGACGTAAAATACCACCTAGGTTATTCGAGTCAAATCAAGGCCGCAAACGGAAAAACGGTAGAGCTAAAATTAGCGCCCAACCCATCCCACTTAGAGGCCGTCAACCCTGTCGTGCAAGGCTTTGTCCGTGCAAAAGGCGATGAAGAATACAGTCGCGATAGGTCTAAAATACTACCCATCCTAATACATGGAGATGCCGCAGTAGCTGGCCAAGGCATCATGTATGAGATTGTTCAAATGAGCAAACTCGAAGGATATAATGTCGGTGGAACAATACACTTTGTAATCAACAATCAAGTTGGATTTACTACGGATTTTGATGATGCAAGGTCCAGTATCTACTCTACAGATGTAGCTAAAATTATTGATGCTCCAGTTCTTCATGTAAATGGTGACGATCCAGAGGCAGTAATCTTCTGCGTACAATTCGCTGTTGAGTATAGACAGAAATTCCATAGAGACATTTTTGTAGATATGGTTTGCTACAGGCGCCATGGTCATAATGAAAGTGACGAGCCAAAATTCACACAACCATCGCTCTACAATAAGATATCAAAGCACCCCAATCCTAGAGAGGTATACAACAAGCAACTCATTGAAAAAGGTGAAGTTGCAGGAGCACTAGCCAAAAACATGGACAAAGAGTTTAGAGCCTTGTTACAAGATCGCTTGAATCTTGTGAAGCAAAAGCCTCTACCTTACGTCTACCAACCTTTAGAAGAAGAGTGGAGAACCCTAAGGAGGTCTAAACCAGAAGATTTCGAGAAATCTCCGGAAACTGGAATTTCGACTGATAGTATAAAAAAAGTTGCTAAAGCATTAACATCTGTTCCAGAAGGTTTCAAACCACTTAAACAGATAGAAAAGCAACTCAAGCAGCGAAAAGACATGTTCTTTAAGGACAAAATGTTGAACTGGGCAGGTGGCGAACTGTTGGCCTATGGCTCTTTACTCATAGATGGTAAAAAAGTTCGACTTACTGGCCAAGATGTTCAACGTGGTACATTCTCTCATAGACATGCCGTTCTGCATGACATGAACACTAACCATGCACACAACAGTCTTGATCACATTGAAGGCATTCCAAACAAGTTTGAAATCTATAACTCCCTATTATCCGAGTTCGGAGTAATGGGCTTTGAATTTGGTTATGCTATGGCTAATCCAAATGCTCTAACGATTTGGGAAGCACAGTTTGGCGACTTTGCCAATGGCGCTCAAGTAATGATCGATCAGTTTGTTTCATGTTCTGAAACAAAGTGGCAGCGTATGAATGGCCTCGTGCTCTTATTGCCACATGGCTATGAAGGCCAGGGTCCAGAACATTCAAACGCAAGGCCTGAAAGATACCTTCAACTCTGTGCCGAATACAATATGGTAGTGGCTAACATCACTACCCCGTCTAACTTCTTCCATGCAATGAGAAGACAAATGACATGGGAGTTTAGAAAGCCACTTGTGGTCATGTCACCGAAGTCATTGTTAAGACATCCGAAAGCGATTTCTCCGCTGGATGAATTTACATCTGGTAGCTTCCAAGAAGTAATTGGAGACGATAATGTGACTGCCAAGTCCGTTAAGAAAGTGATCCTCTGTTCGGGTAAGGTTTATTATGATCTACTCGAACGTAAGGAAAAAGATAAAAGAAAGGATATTGCCTTAATTAGAATTGAGCAAATACAACCTTTCCCTGCCAATCAGGCAAACAAAATACTAGATAAGTATAAAAACGCTGAATACTTCTGGCTACAAGAAGAGCCAGAGAACATGGGCTATTGGAACTTCGTTCAGCGTGCATATAAAGAGAAGGATCTCACGCTAATTTCAAGAAAGGCAAGCGCATCGCCTGCTACGGGATACGCTAAGGTTCATGCTCAAGAACAAGAAGAAATTATTAACAAAGCTTTCGCTTAAATCAATAGAATCATGAGTTTGGAAATCAAAGTTCCTGCAGTTGGTGAATCAATCACAGAAGTAACCATTGCACAATGGTTCAAGCAAGAAGGAGATCATGTCGAAATGGACGAGGTAATCTGCGAGCTTGAGTCAGATAAAGCTACTTTCGAATTGAATGCGGAAGCAGCTGGTACACTTCAAATAGTGGCCAAAGAAGGAGATACACTAGACATTGGTGAAATCATTTGTAGAATTGATGAGGCAGGCGCTGGAGCAACACCCAAAGCAGAAACACCAGCAGCAACAAGTCCAGCGGCCTCTACTTCTGAAGGCCCAAAAACTACTGGAGAAGTAAAAGAAATGATCGTTCCTACGGTTGGCGAATCAATTACTGAGGTAACTATCTCTAGCTGGTTGAAAGCCGATGGAGACTATGTAGAGCTTGACGAAATCATTGCTGAAGTTGATTCAGACAAGGCTACTTTTGAGCTCCCTGCAGAGGCAAATGGCATTCTACGCATTGTAGCACAAGAAGACTCAACGATAGAAATTGGTGCCTTGATTTGTAAAATCGAAGTTATGGAAGGCGGGGCTCCTGCAGCGTCTGCTCCTGCTGCTCAAGCTCCTGCGAGTAACTCAGCTCAAGCGAATGGCAATGAAACTTATGCTACTGGACATGCATCGCCTGCTGCTGCTAAAATCTTAGCCGAAAGAGGTATCGATGCTTCAAACGTAGCAGGAACTGGTAAAGATGGTCGCATCACAAAAGAAGATGCTGAAAAGGCACAAGTAGCACCACCAAAACCTGCCCCAGCTCCCGCATCTACAAAAGCAGAGACCGCCCCAGCCCCAGTGATTCCTCGTAGTAGAAACGAAAGTAGGGAGCGCATGTCTGCGTTGAGAAAAACGGTTGCCAAACGACTGGTTTCTGTCAAGAATGAAACGGCCATGTTGACCACTTTCAACGAAGTGAACATGAAGCCTATCATGGACCTCAGAAAGAAATACAAAGAGCAGTTCAAAGTGAAATACGAAGTCGGTTTAGGCTTTATGTCCTTCTTCACTAAAGCAGTTACGATGGCAGCCAAAGAATGGCCTGCCGTAAACGCACGTATCGAAGACAATGAGATCGTTTACAGTGATTTCGTAGATGTATCGATTGCCGTATCAGCCCCTAAAGGCTTGATGGTTCCAGTGATTCGCAATGCCGAGTCTATGAGCTTCGATCAAATTGAAAAAGAGATTGTTCGATTAGCGACTAAA
>Ga0209654_1001231_pt1 | contig 20962 bp, 19 predicted proteins | sample SaaInl1SG_22_DNA_FD_184646 | JGI IMG/M metagenome (GOLD analysis project Ga0209654, IMG submission 184646) | Marine microbial communities from expanding oxygen minimum zones in the Saanich Inlet - ESP_161SG_22_DNA (SPAdes) (version 2) | ecosystem: Environmental > Aquatic > Marine > Intertidal... | reverse complement strand
AACGCTTGGGCAGTGCACCCGCATATCCCCGATGTCTACAGTTTTGAGACGGGACAAGATGGAGACGGGCCAAGTGATGAAACACGCTTTGTCTCGTCATTGCTGCAAGGTGACAGGGTCGTTGACGCGCAGCCAAAGTTTCTCTTTTTACGACCCACACCACCAGCAACCGTGAGAAACTTAGTTCAACCGGACAAGCGTCTGTCGTCTGTCCGCTTCGTTCATGGCCGAGCTAATGTGGTGACCCAAAAGCTGGCTAACTTAGAGCGTGACCTATCATTTATTGTTCGCTTCGCTGCCAAGGGTCGAACTCCATCCAACGTGTTGCTGGACAACGGGGCATCAGTCGTAAGGTTAATTTTTCTTGCCGCATTGCAGGGCTACACAAACATTGTTTTAGTAGGGATAGATCTCAACCGGAAGCCCTATTTTTGGGATGCTCCTGATTTCCCCGGGAGCGATACGCGGGCATTTAAGAACCTGGCGCGACCGCGGGGAGAGCCACACAACAGCCTTGAAACCCTTGATCGGCCTTTCCCTGTGGATGTTTTTATCGTCGCTTTGAGTAACGTATTGAAACGCGAGATGGGGGTCAACGTGAGCGTGGCTAGCTCTTTATCTTCGCTTTCAGACCGCCTCCAGGTGCATCGCTGGGAGTGAGAGGGCTATTCGAGGGTGACACTTCGGTATTGTAAAAAAGACGCTCGAATATTTTCGCTGGGAAACCATAGATCCCGCCGAAAGCCCATCCAGTACTCCGGCGCAAGGTAGGGGCCTCGATGGTCTGCACTTGCGAAGCGCGCCCCCCACCACGAAAATGTGCTTGCGCTGAGAATTCCAACATCCGAGTTCATCATTACCCAGAAACTTTCCTGGGTGTCAAGGTTTGGGAAAAATAACCGGGGCTCCTCGCTAAGCATCTCTTGAGCCGCGGCGACATCGTCGCTGAGGACGACTATGGGTACGTCGGGCGCAGTCGATCTAAGTTCGCCTAAAGAGCGGGTGTAGTAGCTGGCGGGAAGAACGGGACTTGCTCCATGTGCCATAAAGTCTCGATAGTCGCCGAGCCGCACATGGCAAAACCCGAGGGATTCATCCAGGATTTTGGAATCACCTATCTTCTTGCTTATTCTGGCTTTCAGCGCCGAATTCTCCCTGAGCTCCAAGACCAATTCGGTGAGAACTTCCGCCGGTGCCAGGTTTTCGTCTTGGCAGAGTCCAAACTCGAACACCAAGGGCCACCTACACCCATGAGAACGTTCTACCCGCGCGCTTGCGCCGGAGTCCACCAGGGCGCAGTGGCAAAGTTTGTTCGCAAAAACCCGCAGCCGCTTGAAAAGTTTTTTTAACGGTCGGTCGAATCTATGGGGCACTGGAACCCAAATCACACGCTTTGGTCTCTTGGGCAGGATAGCCGCCAGTTCTAGGAACCCGAATGCGATGAGCCATTCCCTGTCAGCTGCGACTTTTTTTGCCGCCGAAAAGAGGAACATTTGGTTGCCGAGCTGACCCTGGGAGCGGATGAGAATCATATGTTAGCTCCCGTGACTTCGTTGCGTACAGACCCCACACTACCCGCACAGGCCGCTTGTGTACCCGGTAGCCTCTTATGTTATGCACGGTGTTATGTTCCATCATTTCCACTCCGCTGAACATGCGAGTCGGCCGGGTTCGTTCTCGTCTGATGATTTTTCTCGGGCGCTCGATTTACTGGAGAAAGAGTCCACCATCGTGTCGCCAGACACTTTTTTTGGGCTACTGCGTAAGGGTGACCTGCGTGGCGACTATGTTCTGCTCACATTCGACGATGCGCTTATGTCGCAGTTTGACGTGGCGGAGCCAGTGCTGGCAGACCGCGGTCTGACGGGCGCGTTTGCAATCTACTCGTCCCTTTACGGGGGCAGTCCCGACCCCCTCGAAATCTTTGCGGCCTTTCGCAACGAGGCCTTTGCAGATTTTGCCGAGTTCTGGACAGCCTTTTCCTCGGAGCAAGCCGTGGAGTCTCATTCCGCCGTGCGTAAGGCCGATGCAGCCGTTGGAGAAGGGTTTTTGAGTGAGTTTGCTTTCTACTCCCGGGAGGAGAAGCTGTTTAGGTTTGTCCGAGACGAAATTCTCACTACGGAGGAATATCAGTTTTTGATGTGGTCAATGATTGAGAATTGTCCAGCATTTGACGCGGAAGCAACTGCGGCCAGACTTTGGATGGGAACAGAACACCTTGAGCAGCTGATTTCCCTCGGGCATAGTGTTGGCCTACATAGTCATACTCATCCAACTCGGATGGATCTGTTAGACGAGCAAACTCAGCAAGACGAGTACTACACGAACTTCGAGTGGCTATCCAAAAACTTAGGGGTCGCGGCGCAGTTTGTTGCCCATCCGTGTGGCCGCTATAACAACAACACCTTGCGTGTGCTCGACGGGCTGGGCGTCAAATATGGGTTTCGCTCGACAATGGGAGATGGGGTTATTCATAGTAAACTCGAAGTCCCCAGGGAAGACTCCGCAACGCTACTTTCAAAGTTGTAGTTGTTGGCGCTTATTTTGGGTGCTGGTCTCTCGGCTTTGGCGGCTGGCACGATTTAGAGGGTCGGTAGCTCTTTTCTCAGACAGTGGCGCCCGCGCTGCTTTTATCCGGAACGGTAGGTCATACTTAAACCAATCGTGGAAATTGAAATTCGTGGAATGCGGAAGAGAGACTGGCCGGCAGTCTCGCAGCTAATTGAGACTGAGTGGGAAGCCCGACACCCAGTGTTAGACGAGGATTTTTTCCTTTGGCAGCACATGGGATTTGGGAACCTACGTGGCCTCGCCGCTACTCCGCTAGCATTTGTCGAGGGCACGCTGGTGGGCATGCGGGGAATAATCCCAGGCGAGTACCAGCTACCACGCAGAGGCGGCGGTTACGAGTATGCCTCCGGCGGGGCATTTGCTATGTGGATTGTTGCAAATGCACATCGGGGGCTCGGCATCGGAAAACAGCTACTTCATTACTGCGACTCGCAGCTTCCAGTCATGTTGGCTCTTGGTTCAAACGAAAAGACGTCGGTTCCCATCTACCTGAAGAACGGGTTTTCTAGGTTGGATGGACTCAACCACTGGTTCGCGGTGCTAAGCAATCGTGCCAACAGTCTTTTGTACGGTGCATTTCAACCCGGAGACCTACCAAAGCCCGCGCGACCCACTCCCAGAGGTATTTTGCATTCCACAGACGATGCAGAGTATCTGTCGCGCGTGTGGGAGCGATTCAGCCGAGCTAATTCAGTCTTTTCTTTGCACAAGAAACCTGAGTTCTGGGAATGGCGTTATCTGAACCACCCTGTCTTTAACCATGAAATTCTTTACAATCCGAAGCTTGATACCTTTTCGGTTCAGCGTATCGAAGAAGTGGACACGATTGATGGTCCGGTTCGGGTGCTTCGCATCCTGGACTTGGTGACAGGCCGACCTGAACCGAAAAGCTTGAGCTATGTCGAGGCAACCACAAAATTCCTTGAGCTTTTGCTTTCAAAGCTCCAAGAGGATGGTGTTCATGCGGTTGACTTTAGGGTTTCCCATCGCCTTTTCGAAGAACCGCTGAGAAACGCAGGATTTCACTTTATGCCTGCGGGCGTGCCCCCCATAGACGGCCCAAGTTTTGCCGGACAGCTGAACCCTTTGCGCCTCAACCCAAGTCCGATAAATCTCCACTGGAAAACGTCTGAGTTGGATGGGGCCCAACCGGTAGACCTCCATTTCACAAAATCGGACAGTGACATGGACCGCCCCAACACGCGCGGGATTCGATCTCGTAGATTGCATTGACTGAGATTTTGGTATTTGATACTTCGGTATTGGCTTGCGCAAGTAAAGCGCCATGGAAGTCCTTAGGCTTATTTCGACTTCTAAAAGGAGAACCCATTTACGTATGTTTCGAATCTTGACATTGACTAAATATGAAAACTAGTGGCGCACTGTTTGCTGAGACAACCTCTGCTGGAGCGACACCCTGTACCTACGCAGGTCTGGTGGGCTCGGCGTGAACAACGAGGGGCTAGAGTTTTTGGCCAAAATTTTTCCGCCCAGATTGGCTGGAATTGCGCGGGGCGCGACAGTGCGAGCGCTAGTGATGCTTCGTGCTGTGAAGACCACGCTTTTTACGCTGCGGTACCCGTTGCCTGTCGTTCTCACTTTTTCTAACGTTCCGCCCGAAGACTTATCACTGCAACGTCACCCGGTCTATGGAGTTTCTAGGCGCGATGCTCTCCGCTCAGATGAGTCTCGTGTGGTGATCGCCACATTCGGAGGTTCCGCTTCGCGTGCCTGTCGGCGGGTGCTGGCCGCAATCCGACGGCAGCCTGCCATCGGATATTTTCGCGTAGCATCACACTCTGCGGACCCAAATCAAGTCACTTCGTTTGAAGAAGATTTCATCAAAGAGCTATCCCAACGCAGACTCCCAGGTAATGCTGAGCCAGGGCGAAGGGCCATGGTCCTCCAAAGAGTCTGCAACTGCCCTGGAACTAAATCCTTTGATCGGCAGTGGCACACTACGCCGCGAGGAACACTCGTTCTCGAGGTTTGTAGTCCGTGCCCGCGAGGCTCAGAGGGGAGGGGGTCTAACCCCAATTTTTCGTCACAGGTAATGCCGCTTACTTTCCCTCTAGCGGATGAAATTTCTCGAGCGGCACTAATGGTAAACCGTCGAGCTAGGCCTCCTGTGGTCTTCGTCCCCGAAAATTCGTCGAACGATAAATGGTTTTTTGGTTTAGGTGATGTGGTGCTCGGCGCCGCACTCACCCATCAATCTGCGAGTGCAGTTGGGAGGTTGACTGTGATTGACTGGTCTCGTTTCTCTGGGGGACAGCTTTTCGTCTCTACCGGGGTGGGAGCGGGTGGCATCCGCGATCCAGGCGTGAGCAAAATTTCGCAACAGATCAATTCTGATGTCCCACTCGATATCGCCTGGTCCAACTTCGTGTTTACCAACCGGAGACCGAAGTTTCCCATTGGCCCAGAAACGAGGGCTTTCCTGCTGGAGCATGGAATTGGACACAACACCAGCGCGCAACAAGCTGCGCGTGAATTCTTGAGTTCTGTTGGCCTGGAGCGGAAGAGGTACTTCGCTGCCCACGTGCGGTTTGGTGACTCTAAACATCAAAAAGCGGACGTAACCGAGATGATCTTGGCTGAGCTTCAGAGGCTACACGGCGCCCAAGCCCCAATACTGCTACTGTCTGACAAGCCTGAATTGTTGGTTGGGGCTGGTCTTGATTCGCTCGGTAAAGTTCGTCTCCATCGAGGCATGCACTCTGGCCGGGATATCTGTGAGGAAGACCTGCTGGATGCTTTGACCGACCTTGAGCTGTTGGGTCAATCACAAAGAATCTTTTCTTTCAGCCGTTATGCCTGGGGCTCTGGGTTTGCGCAAATCGCGGGTGCTCTATGGCAAGTTCCCGTAGAACAGCGATCGGCGTTTAGAACGGTTTTCGCGCCATAGAATCCCGACCCTTGTAGGGGTTTTTGGCAGACGTGTAAATTTGGGCAGAGGATTATGAGGCTCCGGCGCTGCGAAATTTTCCGTTAGAATTGAGCATGCTGATAAGCCATCACGTCTTTTTTCCTCTTTTTCTCTGCAGCAGGGTCAAAAAGGTTGCGCTCCATGTTGGAGCGCATAGAGGGGAAGAAATATCTTTTTACGAGCGTTTCAGTTTTGACCGGGTGGATTGGGTCGAAGGTCAAGCTGAGTTGTGCGTTCAGCTCAAACACGAACTCCCTGTTGAGTCCAATACGGTATACGAGGCGTACGCATGGTCTGAGACAGGAGTTGAGAAGCGATTCAGAGTTACCAACAACTCCCAGTCCAGCTCGCTTCTTCGGCTCGGCACGCACGCTCAGCACTATCCCCAGATCGAAGTCACGAACGAGATTGTCGTGAGAACTTCGCGGCTTGATGACCTAATCGGTGATGCCTCATATTCGTTCGTCAACCTTGACATTCAAGGCGCAGAATTTGAAGCACTCAAAGGAATGGGCGATCTAATCGCGTCTACCGAAATTGTGTACACCGAAGTGAATCGCGAGGCGCTATACGAAAGCGGGGCATTAGTTGGCGATCTCGATGATTTTCTCAACGCCATTGGGTTTGAGCGGATAATTACAAAGTGGACTTCCAAGGGCTGGGGTGACGCAGTATATGTTCGAGACGTCGGGCTCATCAGAAGGCGGGCTGCGAAAATGGTGTTCCGGTGTGTCGAGTGGTCAAGAACCACTCGAAGAAAAATTCTCAATTATCGGCGTTGATCATGACTCGAGTATTGGGTCGCGAATGAGGTGCAGCCAGCGCACTGTAGGAAACGCTGGTCGTTGCTAGATACATAAATTTTCCGGGTCATTACCCGATGGCGCCTGGCCCTCAAACAATGCGTTACCTGCTGAGGAGCATTCTGGACGCCGGTTTCTCGGGAATGGTCATGCGGGTTTGTACACTAGACGTGTGGACCACAACCGGAGAAAATACGCCGGCGACCTGCACGGCGTTGTGAACCTTGTTACGTTTGTCGACGAGAGGTTTCCGACGGTTGCCAGCCGGTTTCTGCGCCAGGCACGAAAGTTTGGAGAATTGAACTCGGTGAAAATCTTGAGTGAACGTAGTCTCACCTCCGAATTTCAAACCCGACATAGAGCGGTCCTCAGGGCGGAGGTTAAGGGCTTTGGCTACTATTGTTGGAAACCGCAAATAATTGCCCAAGAACTTGAAACAATCCGCGATGGTGAAATACTGGCGTATGTTGACGCTGGATCGCATCTCAAGCGGAGTGGTCTTGGCCGATGGAATGACTACATCGACATTTGTACCGCTTCTGACTCTGGTATTCTCGCGTTCCAAACCGATCGTGTGGAGAAAGAGTGGACGAAGGGTGACGTTATTGACCATTTCGGAGTCAGAAACCGTCGCGAAATCATTGATAGTGGGCAGATTCAGGCTGGTTTGGTCTTTATCGTGAACTCAGCCCAGACGCGGCGGTTTGTTGCGGAGTGGAAGGAAACCTTCGAGCAGAATTTCTCCCTGATTGATGGCAGTCCCTCGAAGTCACCAAACCTCCCGGGGTTTATCCGGCATCGTCACGACCAAAGCATATTTTCGGTTCTTGCAAAATCCCGTAATGTGACGCTGCTTTCAGCGGTTGAACAAGATGGAGACGGGACGCCACAGGCGGTTGGTCTGCCATTCAAGTTTCCGGTACACCATAAACGTGACATGCCAGGCCACCCGAGCAGGAGGTTGAGAGTCCGGTTGAGAAATGCCCGACGTTCGATCGATGAATTAGTGAAGCGCTTAGACCCTCACCGTTAGCCAAATCATCCGAGACCTAAATTTTTGGGAAGCGGAGTAGTTTGAAATGTCGAGGCGGTATCGGGATGAAGCAGTTTTTCTGGGTACGGGTGGGGACGCGTTGATTGCTGTTACCTGGTGAGAAAAAGTCGATGGTCTCTGGACGATTGAGTGTTCGTTCGAGCCGACCGCAGTCTCTAGATCTCAGCCAGGATCGAGTTCCACTGAGACAGAATTTCCTGGCGACGGTGCAAGTTGTGACTCACCATTTCTTCGTTAATTGCACGCAAATCGTCGTTGACCATCATCGCCTCAAGCTCTTCGAGGTTATCGAAGAGCCGGACGCCGCGAAAATTGGTCTGGTCGTACCAGTCCGCTAGAGAAATCAGGTCGGGTGTGAATGTCAACCCGGAGTTTGGGAAAAGGATTTCCTGCAGAGTCGAACGAGAATCATCGTGCCACCACTCCCGCTGAAGTCTTTCGGAGGGCAAGTACATCGGGATCCCCTGCCAGTAGTGCTCAAAAGCCGACATTATGCTCAGATTGTAGGGAATGTGCACAACGCCTGATGCCTGCGAAATTTCTCGCCGATTGTATCGCTTCTTAATCGAAAAAGAAGAGTCGATCAGCGGGAGATTAACCTTGTGTGGATACCTTGTCCAGGGAAGGAAACTACGCGGACCATTGACAGGAGCGGCACCTACCGGAAGGTAAGCGCAGAGCGAGCTGATGTGCTTGGTAGGGACGCCAAGCACAGTGTCGTTGTAGTGCTTGTCAAGGAGGTTGTTAGCAATCGAAATGAGCTGGCCAGAGCCGTTCATCCGTTGGAGCCCTTCGACTTGCGCGCCCAAATGTAACACCCAGTCCGGCTCGAATTGGGCCACTGCATGAGAATTGGGCAAGACTTGTGTGAAATGTCGCGATTCCATCAGCAGATGAGAAAACCTCAACCAGACTGCTCTCTCACCGGGACTAGGAAATGCTTCACGCGCGTGCCACTATCTTAGATATTAGCTGAGGCGTTCAAGACCGATACGACTAGTGACTTAGCGCGTCGGTAGTACCGTCGCCTTTTTTTGTTGGAAATGGAGGGCAGCTTTGGCAGTGAAAGTTTTTGTGACCGGTTCGGAAGGTTTTATCGGGTCTCATGTCGTTGAAGAGCTAGTCCGACGCGGATACAGTGTCTCTGCGATGGTCCAATACAACTCGCAGGGGTCCGATGGGTGGATTGGGAGGCTGGATGAGAGTATTCGGTCGGCGATTGAAATCGTGCATGGTGATGTGAGAGACGCGGGGCTAGTTGCGTCGAAAATTCGCGGACACGGTGCGGTATTGCATCTTGCGGCGCTCGTCGCCATTCCGTACTCGTATCTTGCCCCGGCTTCGTATATCGAGACCAACGTTTTAGGAACGTTAAACGTTCTCGAGGCATCGAAGCTTCACGAAGTAGACCGAGTGATACACACATCAACGTCTGAGGTTTACGGCACCGCTCGGTATGTTCCAATCAACGAGCACCATCCGCTTGTTGGGCAGTCGCCCTATTCGGCGTCAAAAATTGCGGCTGACCAGCTGGCGCACAGCTATTGGTCAGCTTACGGAGTGCCTGTGACAACAATCCGACCGTTCAATGCCTACGGCCCTCGACAGTCCCAAAGAGCTTTTATCCCCTCAGTTATGGTCCAACTTCTTGCAGGAAAAGCAGAACTGCAGCTTGGCTCGCTTGACCCGACTAGAGACCTCACATTTGTAAAAGATACAGCCAGAGGTTTTGTGGACGCGTTGGAGAGCGATCTGGGAGCCGGCGAGACTTTCAACATGGGGAGTGAATTTGAAGTTTCCATGGCGGAAGTGGTTGGCATGGTGTGTGAAATTAGCGGCATTAATGCCGTCGTGCAACTCGACGAGGACCGAATCCGGCCCGCTGCTTCTGAGGTTGAGAGACTATGGAGCGATAGTTCTAAAATGAGGGACACTTTTGGATGGAAGCCAGAATTTTCCGGTAAAACCGGTCTCTATCGCGGACTGGAACTAACGTACTCCTGGCTAGAGGAACACCGCGCGCTTTCTGGATATGACGCCTCTCGGTACGTGGTTTAGCCAGCATGGCTACTCACAATCCAAAGCAATCAGCCAGTGACGCTTTGATTCCGAAAATCCGTGCCGTCATAGGGAACTCAACAGGCGGCCTCCACGAACCGGTCTTCGCAGGGAATGAGGGGCATTACCTCGCCGAGTGCCTCGAGTCCGGTTACGTGTCATCGGTTGGGTCATTTGTCTCTCGGTTCGAAAAAGAGCTGGCGGCCTACGTAGGCGCGTCCCATGCGATAGCGGTGGTTAACGGGACTTCTGCCCTCCATCTGGCTCTTGTGGCAGTGGGGGTCAAACCGGGTGACGAAGTTGTTGTGCCGGCAATGAGTTTTGTTGCTACAGCAAGTGCTGTGGCGCTAGCTGGAGCAACGCCGCATTTTGTTGATGTGGCCAGCGAAACGTGGGGGATGGATCCAGCAGAGTTAAGGTCCTATTTGAGTGGGACACTTCGCCGTGACGGTACTCAGTTGATTAACGACGAGTCCGGCCGACCCGTGACCGCCATCATTCCGATGCACACGCTGGGGCATCCCTGTGATGTGGAAGGGCTCAAAGGCGTCGCAGACGAGTTCGGCCTGGCGGTTGTTGAAGACGCTGCTGAATCTCTGGGCAGTTTTTCCAGAGGTCGGCATACGGGGCTTGTCGGGAACGCTGGAGTTTTCAGCTTCAACGGGAACAAAACCATCACTACGGGTGGGGGAGGTGCGATAGTGACGGACAACGCGGAACTGGCCGAACGCATAAAACATTTATCAACCACCGCAAAGATTCCGCACCGTTTTGAGTTTGATCACGATGCGGTTGGTTACAACTATCGAATGCCGAATATCAATGCCGCCCTTGGGGTAGCCCAACTCGAACAGCTCCCCAATTTGCTGGAACGACAGCGGTCTCTTCATCGTAAGTACGAGGTGGCATTAGGAGGCCTCGGTATGGGCAGCCTTCGCTTCGAGATTCCGGGAACAACGAGTAACTACTGGCTTCAGGCTTTTCTGCTCGACCGAGCGCTCGCACCCCAGCGAGACGAGATTTTGAACGCATGCCTTGATGCCGGTATTCCGGTCCGGCCATTATGGAAACCCTTGAACGCTCTCAACCCCTACCGAGCGTCTCCCAGCGCACCAACTCCGGTTGTGGCTGACCTCTACTCGAGGGTTATCTGCTTGCCGTCGTCCGCGTCCCTCGTGCCGTAAGCAATTTCATTAGGCTTGGCGCGGGAGGATGTGATGACTGTAAACCGGCAGAATGATCGCGTCATTGTGGTTGCCGAGATTGGTGTTAACCACAACGGGTCCGTGGAATTAGCTAAGGAGCTCGTCACGCGATGTGTTGAGGTGGGCGCTGACTACGCAAAGTTTCAGACCTTCAAGGCACAGGATCTTGCTTCCGAAAGCGCGCCTGTTGCCGGTTACCAGAAAAATTCTTTCCAAGGTGAGCGTCAGGTGGACTTGCTGTCGTCTCTAGAGCTTTCCGAACCCGAATTCGATCAGCTTGCGGCTTTTTGTGCGACTGTGGGAATCGGATTCCTAACCACGGCCCATGATTTGGGCAGCGCTGCGTTTGTCCTAGGTCTCAACTCTGATTTCATTAAAGTGCCCTCGGGAGATATCACGAACTACCCTTTCCTTCGCCTTGTTGCGAAACAGCAGACTCCCGTCTGGATTTCGACCGGAGCTTCGCAGGCTGACGAGGTGCTTCGAGCCATTGAGACATTGGAATCGGGGGGGCTAAGTCGCTCAGAGATCACTGTGATGCAGTGCACTACGGAATACCCCGCACCTCTCGAGGAGGCAAACCTTCTAGCAATGGCCCAAATGGGGAGAGAGTGGGGTGTTTCTGTTGGTTATTCGGATCACACCTCGGGTCAGGTTGCAGCACTAGCAGCGGTGGCGCTTGGTGCGAGAGTAATAGAAAAACACATCACTCTTGATCGAGACATGGAAGGTCCAGATCACGCAGCATCCCTCGAGCCGCCAGAATTTGCTGAAATGGTGACTGGTATCCGAGAGGCAGAAATGGCACTGGGAGGGCCTATCAAAGTCGTCACTAACGCCGAGGAAAGCAATCGTGACGTAATCCGAAAATCCATCGTTGCGCGCAGGAGAATCGAACCGGGCGAATTTTTCAACGAGGAAAATCTGGCTGTGATCAGACCAGGTACGGGGTTGTCTCCGATGCTCTGGCCGCATTTGATGGGGCAGGCGGCTCACCGAGGCTTCAGCCCTGGCGAGCTGATTGAGCTGGCGTGAAAAAGATAGCTGTCGTCACGGGCACGCGCGCGGAATACGGTCTGCTCGCTCCTTTGATGCATAAAATTCAATCTTCTTCATCGCTCGATCTCCGAGTCATCGTGACGGGTGCTCACCTGCTGGAGGAGTTCGGCTCCACGGCGCAAGAAATTTCACAAGACGGATTTGCAATCGATAGTCTCATCCCTGAAATTTCGAGTGCGTCGACTGGGGCAGAGGTTGCCAAACAAGTTGGGTCAGGGGTTATCGCTTTCACTTCAGCCCTCGAGGAACTCGATCCAGACGCCATTGTTCTCCTCGGTGATCGGTTCGAGTTGCTTGCGGCTGCAACGGCAGCTTTTTTTCTCGGGATTCCCATTGTTCATGTTCACGGTGGCGAGGTGACCCATGGAGCCTTCGATGATGCGATTAGGCATACCATCTCTCAATTTGCTCGTATCCACGCTGTAGCGGCCCCGGAGTATGGCCAAAGACTCATTCGTGCGGGCGCACATCCTGAGTCTGTCCACGTCGTGGGGGGCCTCGGGGTTGACGCCCTCCACAGCGCCGAGAAGCTCGCGAAGGATGAATTAGCAGAGGGCTTGGGGGTAGTTATCGGCGATCGGCTGTTGCTCGTGACGTACCACCCTGTCACGGCTGCAAAGCGCGACACTGCGGCAGAGATTCAGTCTCTCGTTTCGGCACTGGGCGCTTTCCCTGACACCACCGTTGTTTTCACTCTGCCGAATGCCGACCCTGATCATGGCGTGATTGTCGAAGGAATACGGAAGGGCGTTGCGAATAACGAGAATTGGCACCTGTTTTCCTCCCTGGGCGCCGAGAAGTATCTTTCACTGATGGCCTGCGCATCAGCGGTGGTGGGCAATTCCTCGAGTGGATTGTTGGAAGCTCCGTCCTTGGGCGTGCCTACGGTCAACATCGGTCCCCGCCAAGATGGGCGGCTCGCCGCCCGAAGTGTGATTTCCTGCGGGCCTGATCAACGCGACATTGAAGCTGCGATTACATGGGGCCTGTCGCCGGAATTCTTAGAGTCCCTCAACGGCACACAGAATCCATACGGAGAAGCGGGAGCAGCCGATCGGATTATGGCCCTGCTCGAGTCCACTGCATTCGATACTCTGGAACAGAAGAAATACTACGATCTGCCACAAGAGAAATAGGGGTTCATCATTCGCGATTACGACCTCTCTCGCTGGGTGGTAAACAACCCGCGATCTGTGCGCGAGCTTGTGGAAGCCATCAATCAGTTTGGGTTGCGCACTGTTTTTGTTACGGATTCGGAAGACACTCTTATTGCAACAGTCACCGATGGAGACGTTCGAAGAGCTTTATTGGCGGGGCATGGACTCGATAGCCCCGCAGAGATGGCCCTCAATACCGCTTTCTTCGCCCTAAGAGACGGAGATGACCCGAATCATACGAAAGAGCAGGCGGGAGGGAAGGGATTTCGGGAATATCCGGTCGTGGATGCGGACGGTCGCCTTCTGTGCGTTGAAGTCGAGGATGTGGATGGGTTAGCTGTCCCACGGGACAACACTGTGGTGATTATGGCTGGCGGCAAAGGCCTGCGCCTTCGACCATTGACGGAGGAGACCCCAAAGCCCTTATTGATTGTCGGTGGCAAACCGATTCTTCAGCATATTATCGAGAACCTTCGAGATGAAGGGTTTCTCGACGTTGTCCTCGCCATTAACTATCTCGGTGAGCAGATCGAGAGCTTCTTTCAGGACGGCTCTGATTTCGGCGTGAATATTCGTTATGTGAGGGAGGGCCAGGCTCTGGGAACCGCTGGTGCGCTGTCGCTGTTGCCGGAACCAGTCCGTTCACCGCTCGTGGTGATGAATGGTGATTTAGTGTTAGCTGCCAGCGTCGGAAAGATGGTCGATTACCACGTGCAGAAGCAAGCCACCATCACGGTTGGTGCAAAAGTTGTTGAAACGCCGATACCGTTTGGAGTTTTGTCCACACAGGGCCTCGTTATCGAGGGGATACAAGAGAAGCCAACCCACCGGGATTTAGTAAACGCGGGAATTTATGTGCTGAGCCCGGAGGCACTCGCGCCACTCACTGCTGATCAAGTTGTGGATATGCCTGACTTGATCCTGGAACACGTTGCTGGGAAAAAAGTTGTTGCCTTCCCGATTCATGAAATGTGGGCTGACTTGGGGCAACCGGTCGATTTCATTCGTGCCAACGAGCTGCTTGACAAAGGCTGATTCTGCATGGACCTGCACGGAAAATTGCTGAGCTTATTTCTAGTTCTGGTTTTTCAGAATGTAAATAATTTGAGTGATCATTGTGGATAAGGTCGCTGTCCTCGGTTTTGGGAGTAGTGGACGACGTCTTTTTAGTATCGTTCGCGAACGACTGCCGCAAGCCGAGTTCTTGGTGTTTAGCTCCCAAGACTTGTCGGGCCAAGGTTTTCCAACGACCACGGAGCTATCGGATGTCACTCGGTTCGAACCCACAATCGCCATCGTGTGTGGTGTTGCCTCACAACGCCTCCACATGGTGAAAGCGCTTCCTAGTAGGCTTTTGGGTGTACTAGTTGAGAAACCACTAGCCATGAATTTTGATGAGGCTAGCCAGGTGACGAAAGAGCTCGAACTTCGGGGCGCTGTCACGCAGGTTGGGTTCAACTTAAGGTTTTCCCCGTCCCTTCGTGAGTTCAGACGCAGGGTCTTGGGTCTCCGTTTGGGAAGAGTGATTAGTGTTCGAGCTGAGACAGGACAGTATCTGCCGGGTTGGCGGGTGGGGAGAGACTATCGCACCACCGCCTCTGCGACGGAAAAATTGGGCGGTGGAGTGCTGCGCGAATTGAGCCACGAAATCGATTATTTGAGCTGGATTTTTGGCGATGTTGAATGGGTCTCTGCCTGGACCGGCCAGCAGTCAGAATTAGAGATCGACGTTGAGGACTCTGCACATCTGACTCTCGGTTTTCGGTCTGAGCCGTCACTAGTTGGTCAGCTAAATATCGATTTCGTTCGCCATGACGCTACCCGATTGATTACAGCAGTGTGTGCGGAGGGAACGATACGGTGGGATGGGATCGCGGGCTGCGTGAAGGAGTGGCGTCAAGGCGGTCATCAGTGGGAAGTATCGTTTTCGGAGCAACAGAATGAGCCCACGACGTATGAGGCGCAGTGGGACAGTTTTTACGCTGCTTTAGAGAGCGGCGCGATCCCTGATGTCACTGCGGACGATGGTTTGGCCGCGATGTCCGTCATCGAAGGCGCTCGGGCGTCACATGATTCGGGGGGCCTGCGCATTGCTCCCGAAAGGGGGGGGCAGGACCAATGACGGTTTTTGGGGCAGTTTTTGCCCGAGGCGGCTCAAAGGGCGTGGCGGGCAAGAACCTGCGAAAAATCGCGGGAACTTCGCTTCTCGAGCTCTCGGTGGGGATGGGGTTGAAAACAGTCGCGATAGACAGGGTGCTGTGTTCCACTGACTCAGACGAGATTGCGGCTGAGGCAACCCGCTTGGGCGCAGAAGTTCCGTTCCTGAGGCCTGAAAATCTCTCGGGAGACAATTCACCTGAGTGGGGAGCCTGGCAGCACCTTGCTCAGTTTCTCATCGACGGTGGGGCCTCAGAGTCGGATGTGCTTGTTTCGCTTCCCACGACCTCACCCTTGAGAGCTCTAGAAGATGTAGTGGATGCTCTTGAGCTTTTTGAAGGAGGAACCTTTGATCTGGTCCTGGGGGTCAGCGAGGCTGCTCGAAGCCCGTGGTTCAACATGGTTACCAGGGCCGCAAATGCTGAAGTTCGGCTCGTCGCTAATACTGAAGGCGGGCCCGTCACGAGGCGGCAAGACGCTCCCGCAGCGTTTGACGTTACAACGGTGGTTTACGTGACAACACTCGGATTTGTCCTTCGTTCTCGCGGGTTATTTGAGGGGAGCGTGGGGTCAGTGCTCATCCCCCGGGAGCGGGCAATCGATGTTGATACGGCGCTTGATCTTGAATTTGCGGATCACCTAATTCGAAAACGGATAGGTTTGACAGGTGGCTAGCTCAAGTATTTTTTCCCTCAAGGATCAGAAAATCTTGGTCACTGGAGCGGCCGGTCACCTCGGCCGGGCTATTTGTGAATATCTGGTTTTGGATGGCGCCGTCGTGCTAGCTGTGGATGTGGACGAAGAAGAACTCGAGACCCTGCAGTTACAGTTGAAGGGCTCCTCTGGCTCCGTTTATTCATTTACCAAAGACCTTGCGGACGAGGCACAGCGTGCTGAGCTTGCGGAAGAAGTCTCTGCCCAGACTGAGAGCCTTGACGGGGCGGTTTTTGCAGCAGCCTTCGTGGGGACCAGCGATATTGACGGGTGGGCCGTTGATTTCGCCCATCAGTCAGTTTCTGCTTGGCGAAGGGCGCTTGAACTCAACCTGACGGCGCCTTTTCATCTAAGTCAGCTACTCCAACCATTGTTGGTTCGCGGCAGAGGCCCGTCTATTGTCAATATCGGCTCAATTTACGGTTCAAAAGCACCTGATTGGAGTCTTTACGAAGGCCTGGAAATGTCCAATCCCGCCGCATACGCTGTGAGTAAAGGTGGCCTCATCCAATTAACGCGCTGGCTCGCTGCCACCTTGGCACCTGAGATCCGGGTCAACACGGTGTCTCCGGGCGGGATCGCCCGTGGTCAACACGCGGACTTCGTCGCCAGGTACTCTGCAAAAACAACACTCGGTCGGCTGGCAACCGAGCGGGATATCGTCGGCCAGGTTGCTTTCTTTCTTTCTGAAGCGGCAGGTTACGTCACTGGGCAAGAGGCGCGGGTTGATGGGGGCTTCGGGCTTTAGTGGGCGCTCACGCTAACCGACGCCTGCGTGCCAATCAGACTTTTGTGGTTTCACGTGATCTGCCCGGATTGCTTTGTCCTTTCGGTATCCGCGCGCGCAGCCGAAACATCCACCGATACGTGGTGTCAATCATCGACTTTAGGCTGGCGTAGAACCGCGGGGCGAAAACTTCGATTAAGTCCGCCCATAAGTAGGGGTAAAACGGCGTCAATCGCCGGGCTTGCCGGTAGCTTCTCGAATACGGATGATGGCGACCGGAGCCCAGCCACGGCTTGCGCGGCCCAACAAAGTGCACAATTGAGACTGAATCGCTTATGCGGGTGCTACGCATCGTGTTGTACATCGGATCAAGAGGCACAAAATCTTTGCCGAAATGGAGGTTGAGGACGTCTTGGTCATGGAAGCGCAGCTTGCTGCCATACCGTTTCGCGGTATCCGTGAGCTGTTGCGCCGAAGTGCCCTGTCGAAACTTAATAAGATCCACGAGGAGAACACCCGCATTGAAATATCGGTTGCCTGGGTGTGAGAACTGAGAGAAGTGGTCCATTCGTTGGCTCGATTCCACCGCACGAATTGCGGATCCCTGATTCGCAGAGAAGTCGGTCAGCATATCCCTCAGGCCCTCAAGGGAGCCCACTACCACTGTGTCGGCGTCCATGTAAAGAACATGTTTGACCTCAGTTGGAAGAAGTTCGCCAAGGAAAAGTCGATACCAAGATGCGTGAGATATTCCCCTCGAGGTAAAGAGTCCCTCAATCTCAGCCAGTGGAGGTTCGATCAGCTCAAGAACGATTCCAAAATTGGACATTGCAAACTTTTGGAGCCTTGCCCAAGGTCGATGTCCGCTGAGCGCCCCGATCACAAACAGTCGGCCAATAGCGTCGCGGTTGGTTTGCAGCAGAGATGTCAATGAGGCTGCGAGGTGAGGTACCCATTCCTTGTCGGCCGCGTACACGACGTTGATTTTCACGGTTGACCCGATCAAGAAACGTAATACCGACGACTCCAGACCCACCGGGTAAAAGTCGCGTTCGCGTTAGGGGCTCCCGATGGGCTTGCTACCCACGGGCGTGGTCGGGGCGAGCGGAATAACATCACACGAATGAAGGTCTAGTTGTCAACGTTGCAAACATCTAACAATTATTCGAGGATTACTTCGGGTTAGCCGTGGGCGTCAGGGCTCTTACGCGGCGTAAAACCGGCGTCACTAGCCGATATAAAGGAAGAGTGATTAGCTGACGCCACGAATATTTCAACCAGTCATTGTGGGTTTCGCGCCTCGTTAGGGAACGAATTTTGTGGCGGGCCAGCAGGCGTGGGGGATACGGTTTTTCGTACCTGTTCACATTGCCCGGAATGGCAGCAAAGTTGTGCCAAACACGGACCTTGCCAATCACTGGTTCGAACATTCCTCTTAAATTATAGTTTTTCGACAAGACAAATGGCTGGAACCCACATATCTCGAATGCGAGGCTTAATTGGGGCTGGTCGCGAATCCAAACATCTCGGTGCCGCGCCCCAAGTTCAAGCCATTTTTCAAACACTTCCCGCACGCGAGCATTCTCGGAAAATGCAATCAAACCTGCCTGGTACTGGACTTGGCCACGTCTCGGGACCCCCTCTCGGTCAAGCACTTCACCAAAACTGCGGTACTCGTCCAAGAGGTAGGTTGGGGCTATGGCCATTGCAATCCCATGCATTTCTGCTTTGGCGAAAACGTAAGTTACATCATCCAGCAGAGTGATGTCCGAGTCCATGTAAAGGACCGAGTCATAGCCTTTGGGGGCGTGTGTGACAATTCCCTCGGCCTTGCGAAGGGTATGTGGCAGCTTGAAGTCAACCCTGATGAGGGACGCTCTTGAATCAAGAGTTAGGTCGTGGTCGGCGACAATGAAGATGTCGGCCTGTTGGTCAGGGGGGAGACGAAGCACCGCCCGCTCGGCATCGAGAGTGCCCTTGGCCCCCCACCCCACCAGCAGGATCGCGCGGTTAATCATCTCACCAAGATAGCGCATCAGAAATTGCCAGGAGTGTTCAACAGATGCTGCGACTGTGGAGACGGTGCAGAGCAAATTTGGTTATGGATGTAGCCAAGTTGCTCTGAGATTGAGCCATCTGGAAAACAGAAAACTACCTAACGGTAATTCACAAACTGCCCAGGATTCCTGAGTTGGATATCGCCGACTTAATGTTTTTCAAGCAGGCAAAGATTGTTTCGTCGTAGCTGTCTACAGTTGACCCCGCAACGTGGGGAGAAAGGAACATGTTTGGGAATGAAAACAACAGATCGTCTGGCGAAGATGGTTCTTCGTACTGTGCGTCCATCGCAACACCTCGAATGATGCCATTTTCGAGCGCCCAAATGAGAGATGTTTTCTCAATTAGTTCCGCTCGTGAGGCGTTGATGATGAATGGCCTGCGTTGTATCTCAGACATTATTTCCCGATGAAGCATCTCGTGTGTGTCAGCTTCGAGGTGCACATGGAATGTGACATAGTCCGCACCTTGGAGGAGTTCTTCGAATGGTCTTTTTTCCCAGCGCGGCTGCGGGCTCACGGCAACATTTGGGTCGGTGAAAATAATGTGCATCCCGAAAGCTTCAGCTCTCTTTGCAACCAGAGTCCCAATGTTGCCGAGCCCGACGATACCCAGAGTCTTTCCGGACAACGAGTAAGAGGTCATTCCATGGTCGTTTCCCGCCCAGTTGCCGGTGATGACACGGTTATGCATTTCGGGAGCTCTTCGAGAAACGCCAAGCATCATCAAGATTGTATGTTCTGCTACAGATACAGCGTTTGACCCGTGGTTATTCGCGACAGGGATTCCGCGTGATTGGGCATCGTCGATATTGAACTTGTCGTAGCCTGAACTCCAAATTTGCATCAACGTGCACTTCGTGAGTCTGTCCATGTATTGATGCGGAAAGAATCGGGCTGGCGCTAAAAGCACCGCGTCGATTTCCTCGAGCGGCACCGCGTCCAGCTCGTCGATCTGATCGTAAGAGACTTCGAAAATCTCCCACCCTGTAGCTGACAGTTGTTGGCGAATGAGAGCCCGGAGTGACTCAGGATGGCGGTCAACCGTCATCCACAGAATCTTTGCCATTAGCAGAGGATAACAGTCTGCATCATGACCCTAAGCGCGCGCGAAGCTCATGTTCGACGGCCAGAATGTCCTCCGGGGTATCGATGCTGATGTGCAAGCCAGGGGTGACCACTGCTGTGGTGTGTCCCTCCGCGACAACCGATTTTGCCGTCGCCACAAAATCGGCGGTGAATGCGTAACACACACCGTTTCGATGAAATGCGGGGTCGAGCTCCTGTCGGGCGACAATTTGCGGCCCGGACTCGTGGAAGAAGCTGAGGATCCCTTCAGGAGAGAGCTTTACCTGCTTCTGTGGATGGTAGGCAAGGTTCGTTTCCGAAACCGTCCACACAGCGTCCCAGGAGCCATCGATTAGGGTGTCGACACATTCTTCGACCTCTGCTGCAGACCGCAGGGGGGATGTTGGCTGAAGCATGACCACCACATCGAATGACCCACTGATCTGGGATTTGCTCTCCTCCAGAGCATGGGCAAGAACCGGCATGTCTCCGACTCGATCGCCGGCCAGCTCTTTTGGCCTCCAAACAACCTCTGCCGTATCCGCGCGGATTGCCTCTGCAGCAATGTCGGGGTCATCGGTTGACACAAGCGCTTGATCAACCCAGGGGAGCTCACGGAGGAGCTCCGTGGTGTAGCTGATTAGGGGTTTGTTTGCCACAGGAGTGATGTTTTTCTGCGGTATCCCTTTACTGCCGCCACGCGCTGGGATAACGACCAACACTCGTTTGCCGGAGCGCACTACGCGGAGGTCCCTATGGAAGCCACCCGTTCTGTCGACCCTGATTTTGAGGATTCCAGCCCGGCAAGAACAATTTCCATCACAGCAAGGCCCTCGCGTAAATCAAGAGCGGAGGGTTGATCAGGTTCTGCCAACAAATCTTCAAGGTGGGAAATCTCGCCGGCAAAATCATCAGGCCGTGTTTTTGGAAAGTCCCAGCAACGCTTCGTTGATCCATCCTTAGCGAGGAGTGTCACCGAGTCACTCGAATCACCCATAGCCCAAATCAGGGTGCCGTTTTCAAAGGTGGCAACGGCCTCCTTTTTGGCCGGCCACGTGTGGAGGTCTTGTCGAACCTCTGCCACAAGCCCCGAATCGAGCGTGATGCTGAGAGTGGTGTCCCGGTCGTACTGACCTGAATCATGGTCTACCCAGTCAACCGACGCTTTGACAGCTGCCGCGCTTCCTTGCCCAAGAGCCGAGGCAAAGTGAAGCATGAGATTCAGCGCGTGACTATGCTCTAGGAGCGCGCCCCCACCCTGGTCGGTGAAAGCCAGGTACGAGTCTTTCTCGCTTGTCATCCAGAAATGGGCTTTCAAGATTCCATCCCAACTTTCGAGCATGTGGGAGCTGAGGCCGGTCAGCGCTCCGAGCGCAGGGTCCTTCGCGACCTCGAGGAATTTC
>Ga0209654_1001228_pt1 | contig 21025 bp, 22 predicted proteins | sample SaaInl1SG_22_DNA_FD_184646 | JGI IMG/M metagenome (GOLD analysis project Ga0209654, IMG submission 184646) | Marine microbial communities from expanding oxygen minimum zones in the Saanich Inlet - ESP_161SG_22_DNA (SPAdes) (version 2) | ecosystem: Environmental > Aquatic > Marine > Intertidal... | reverse complement strand
GACGCCGATCCCCAATGATGTGACCTTTCCGATCAACCTTGATCTGTTGGCAGGCAGCGTCACAGCCACCGATGCAGAGGTCCGTGCGGCCATGAGATTTGCGTTTGAGCATTTTAAAATCGTGACAGAGCCGGGGGCTGTTGTTGGCCTTGCAGCCGTTCTGAACGGCCAGATCGACATAAAAAACAATACCATCGCGACAATAGTTACAGGCGGCAACATCGACGCGGCTCGCTTTGCCGACCTGACGGGAGACGACAATGACGCTTGAACGACGACTAATGGCAGAATGGTTGGGAACGTTTTCACTTTTGGCAACGGTCATTGGTTCGGGCATCATGGCGGAACAACTGGCCGATGGTAACGTTGCAATTGCGCTTTTGGGCAACACAATCCCAACTGGTGCAATCCTTGTGGTGTTGATCACCATCTTTGGCCCGATCTCTGGTGCGCATTTCAACCCTGCCGTGACGCTTGCATTCGCTTTGCGTCGTGAGATCGAAAAACGCGATGCGCTTCTTTATGTCGTCGCGCAGATCTTTGGCGGGATCGTAGGGGTATTTGCAGCGCATCTCATGTTCGATAACCCATTGATTGACCCCTCCTCGACGACGCGCAGTGGCATCGGGCAATGGACCGGAGAGTTTGTCGCGACCTTCGGTCTGGTCGGTACAATCCTTGCGTGTCTCAAGGCACGTCCAACCGCGGTGCCTATGGCTGTTGGCCTTTATATTACAGCAGCCTATTGGTTCACGTCTTCGACATCCTTCGCAAACCCAGCCGTCACAATAGCAAGGGGATTTTCAGACACGTTTGCAGGAATTGCACCAGTTGATGTTGCAGCCTTTATCGCAGTACAGCTGGTTGCAGCGGTCTTGGCGACAGGGTTCTTTGGCTGGCTTTTGAACGTGACTGACAATGGCTGATCCCTTTGATTTTGATCAAATCATTAACCGTCGCAGCGTACCCGCGCTGAAAGTGCACCCAATGGTTTTGGGAGACGATGGAACAGATCTATTTGCAGCAGGCGTCGCAGATATGGATTTTCTTGCGCCACAACCTGTCTTGGATGCAATCTCACAACGTTTGACACACGGGGTTTTTGGCTATGAAACTGTTCCAGAAGGCCTGATGCCTGCGTTAACCGAATGGATGAAAACCCGCCACGCTTGGGATATTGATGCGAACCACATTCTGCGCGCGCCCAATGTGCTGAACAGTCTTTCGATGGCAATAAATCTGTTTTCAGACCCTGGCGACGCAATGATCGTACAACCACCTGTGTTCTTCGATTTTGCGGACATTATCGCAGAGAATGGCCGTCTCATGGTTGAAAACCCGTTGGTCATGTCGTCAGCGCGCTATGAAATGGATTTTGAAGGATTAGAAGTTTGCGCCGCTGATCCACGCACCAAGATATTGTTCCTGTGCAATCCCCACAATCCGGTGGGGCGGGTCTGGAGCAAAGAAGAACTTAAGAAACTGGGTGCAATTTGTAGAAAACACGGCGTTCTCGTTGTGTCTGATGAAATCCACGGGGATATCACGTTTTCCGAACATTCTTACACGCCGTTCGCCAGTATTTCACATGCGGACGCTCTTAACTCTGTCACCTGCCTATCCCCCGCAAAAAGTTTCAATATCGCAGCATGTTGTGCAGCATTTACTGTGGTGCCCGATGAACAGAGACGCCGTGCCTTTCAAGCCGAAAACAGCCGATTGACGGTGAACAAGAACAACGCTTTTGCCAGTGTCGCCATGCAAGCTGCCTACACTCATGGCGCACCATGGCTTGATGCTGTGATGGACTACATCGAGGGCAATCTCGCTTTGGTTCGAACGCGATTGGCCAATCTGCCAGATGTACAACTTATCGAACCCGAAGGCACCTTTTTGCTTTGGCTGGATTTTCGTTCCCTCGGCATGGCTCAAGACGATCTAACCTTATTCCTTCGACGCAATGCCGGTTGGGCAATCACGCGCGGAATTTCCTTTGGCGCAAGCGGTGAAGGGTTCGGACGATTAAACATCGCCTGCCCGCGCGCCAGCTTGGACCAAGCGCTCACTACGCTTGAAAACGCACTTTCAAAACAAAGAGGATTGTAGAGATGACAGCCACTCCCAACATAGAAGATGACCACTTCCGCGCCATCGACAACGGGCGCTTGTTCTCTGAAAACGATATGGCGCATCCGCCGCGCATTTTGTTGCTTTACGGTTCCCTGAGAGACAAATCATACAGCCGACTAATGACCGAGGAAGCCGCGCGCATTCTGACGCGATTTGGGGCCGAGACCAAGACCTTCAATCCAAGCGGATTGCCCCTGCCTGACGACGCCGATGCAGATCACCCCAAAGTGCAAGAACTGAGAGATCTGGTCACTTGGTGCGAAGGCATGGTGTGGTGTTCACCCGAACGTCACGGCGCGATGACCGGCATCATGAAATCACAGATCGACTGGATCCCACTCTCGCTCGGGGCTGTGCGGCCCACGCAAGGAAAGACGCTCGCGGTCATGCAGGTCAATGGTGGCTCGCAGAGTTTTAACACCGTCAATCAACTACGCATTCTTGGTCGCTGGATGCGACTTCTCACAATTCCAAACCAGTCCTCAACCCCAAAGGCTTTCTTGGAGTTTGATGGAAACGACCGGATGAAACCATCGCCAAACTACGACCGGATGGTCGATGTCATGGAAGAACTGGTCAAATTCACAGTACTGACGCGCGGCCGTGCCGACTACCTTGTCGAGCGCTATAGCGAGCGTAAAGAAACCGGCGAACAGTTGATCAAACGGATAAATCAGACAGCAATCTGACCCAAATGTTAAGCGCTATCGCGACACCTTTGGTGCCGCCTCGCCACACGCAGGCCAGCGACCTGAATCGTCGCGCCGCGCTTAACTAATTAAGACTCCGCAAGAACTTTTTTCGCAACCCGAAAGCATTCAAGCGCTTGCGGGACACCGCAATATATACCAATGACATGAATGATTGCGCGAATTTCGTCTTGCGTGACACCATTGTTAAGCGCACCTTGGCAGTGGGTTTCCCACTCTTGCATCTTGCCCAGCGCACCGATCATCGAAAGGTTCATCATGGAGCGCGTTTTGGCATCGATTACATCATCGCCCCAACCGAAGCCCCAGCACCATGCTGTCATCGCTTCTTGAAACGGACGCGTAAAATCATCAGCGGCAGCAAGGTTCTTTTCCACATATTCCGCGCCAAGCGTGGCTTTGCGTTGTTCTAAGCCTTTTAGGAAAAGGTCTTCGTCGAATGTGCTCATGTGTTAGCCCTTCAATTTAATCGCGACGTTTTTAGTTTGAACGTAATTCCACAGCGCTTCGCGGCCCTTCTCGCGTCCATAGCCGGATTTGCCATAGCCGCCAAAGGGGGTCTCAACGCCCCCTGCGTACCATTCATTCACAAACACTTGCCCTGCACGCAACTGACGCGCGGCGCTCGTCGCTCGGTCAAGATCACGGGTGAACACGCCGCCGACAAGTCCATAGGGCGTGCCATTTGCAATCCTGAGCGCCTGTTCATCAGAAGAAAATTTGAGAACCGATAAAACCGGTCCAAAGACCTCTTCATTTGCGATGGTCATATCTGGGGTCACATCAGTTAGAATCGTTGGCTCCAAAAATGCGCCAGGCCTGTTGAGCTTGTGCCCGCCCGTCGCGACGCGTGCACCTTGGCTTTGCGCCTCAGCGATCATGCCAAGCGCGCGGTCCCGTTGCGCATCAGACACCATCGCACCCATCATGGCCCCAAACTCTGGCTGCTCAATCCCAGGTTTTACCTCTAGTGATTGGGCAACGCCCACCATCCGTTCAACCAGCGCATCGTGGATGCTGTCATGCGCAATCACACGGCTCATGGCGGAACACACCTGTCCTGCATTGAAATAGATCCCCCAACGTACGTCATTCTCAAACGCATCAAGATCCGCATCATCATGCACAATCGCCGCAGATTTACCGCCGAGCTCTAGCACACAAGGCACAACATTCTGCGCGGCAGTAGTCGCGATTGCGATGCCTGTGGGCACAGAGCCTGTAAAGACAATTTGGTTCACATCCGAATGCGCTGAAAGCGCTGCACCCGCGTCGTGACCAAGACCACAAAGGATATTCACAGCACCTTTTGGCAGACCGACAGCTTCAGCAGCATGGGCGAACCAAGCATTGCTAAGCGGCGTGAGTTCCGGCGTTTTGATGACACATGTATTGCCGGTTGCCAGAGCAGCGGAAAGCGAGCGCGCCGTCATCTCAATCGGGTAGTTCCACGGAATGATCTGCGCCGAAACACCAAAAGGTTCGTAGGTGGTGAAATCGAAATAGCCTTTGCCCAGCGGGATCGAGCGACCCTCAACCGTTTCCGCTTGATTGCCATAGTATTCGAAATAGCGCGCTGCGCCTTCAATTTCGATCTGGGATTCCCAAAGTGGTTTGCCTTGCTCCAGTGTCAGAACCTTTGCGATCTCGTCGATGTGTTCGAGCAAGTATCGCCCCATCGCTTGCACCATACGGCCACGCTCGACTGGGCGCAGATCACTGAGCGCACCCGAAAGATGTACACGTCGCGCTGCTTGTACTGCACGGTCCACGTCAGCACTGTCAGCCAACGCCTGCTCCGCCAGCTTTTCGCCATTTCCAGGATTGATCACATCAATCCGCCCTGCCCCGCCATCGACCCAAGTGCCATCAATATAGTTCTGCCAATAGTCCTTCATGAGAGTCTAATCCGGTGCTGATAAAGGTGATCGTAATGCGGTTTCATGCGTCTGTGCACACGCCTTACACGTTCGGGTGCATCTGCCACTTCGATATAGCGGCGGGCCTGCGGTTTAAGGCCTGTCGATGCACGTAAATTAGCATGAAAACTTCCGCCATCCCACCAGCTATGCTCACCCGTATCTGCGCCCGGCTCCCAACTCAGAGCTTGAGGAATGAAAGGAATCTCAACAGCATCGCAAAATGCTTCAACCATAGCTTTAGGGTTTTCCAGCAGATCATCACTATCAACCACGGGTGGCCGTGCACCATTCAATGCAGTCAGCAAATCAAACAACGCACGTTGTTCGGGAAAACCTACTTCAAGCTCATCGAAGTCGGGCCATTTGTCATACATTGATGAGATCGTCTTGGCCGGATCGCGAATAAGAAAAGCATGGGTAAAGTTGGACAGGAAATCAGGTGTCCACATGTGATTTACGTAATGCGGGAAGTCTTTTAGGAATACTGGACAACGTTTCGCGCGCGTTTGAATATCCTCCCAAACGCTTTCGATACTCAGGCCCTTTGTGGTCTTTTCGCCATCCTTAAAACGTGGCCAAAGCGGATCTTCACCTTGATACCAAGCCTCCCCAAAAGGTTCGTGTAAGCAATCCAAATCACCGCGCTGTCGCATCATCCATTCAAACGCAGTCGAGGTGGAGCGCGGAACAGCCCATAAGGCAACGATTTTGTTCATCTGAGGCTCTCTAACAGCTGACTTTGCGGGGTGGTCGGCGCAATCCCAAGATCTTTCATAAACCGCCAATAAAGTGCGATGTCATGGCCGATGATGGGCTTGCCCAACTTGGCCTCCATATCGCGCGCCAGATGCAGCGGGCGTTGTGGCAGGCCATCTCGGCCAGAGCGAAAATTGCACATGCCGTTGATAAGATATGCGTCGGCATTTGGCGCTTTATCAGCAACAAAGGAAAAACTGCGCTCGAAAAGATCCCCATCGAAGATCCAGCGCTTCGCATTCACGGCTTCCTGATCAGGAAACCAGCCTTGATCCACAAAATTGCCAGCCCAAAGCACATCAAAACCGGCTTCGCGCAGAAATCCCGCAGTGCCCTGCCACCAAGCCGGCCAATGATAAGCATCGTTCAGCGCCACCTTTTCGACGTTCATGGCACGTAAGGCTTCGACCATCGCATAGCCAGCCATATGAAAACGCGTCTCATATTTCTCGGACAGATCGGCGCAATGCTGGCGGATGCCCTCAACACCGAGGCCCGAGGCGTGCAACCAGTTTGACCCAACTTGACCGCAGACATCGACACCATTGCGGGCCATGCAATGCACAAAGTCGTCCATCATACCGAAATTCTTTTTGCGTTGATCCAGGCCGTGCACATAGTCTGGCACATGCAGCATCCAGCCATGAACACCAACGCTGTCGGGGGACATGCGCAGGAAATCAGACGGAGCGGCATCATAGTCAAATGGCGGGCAAGTGAATCCAACTTGGTGCGGGAACAGTTTTTGTTCCGCAGTCCATTTTTCAGGCATCACATAATCAGCCATCTATCGCTTCCTTCATCCAGCTTTGCAGGTGCATGACGGGGTGTTCTGAATTCACTCCACCCTTGGGATCAACGACCAGCGGGCCGGGTTTATATCCGCGCGACCCAAGCCCCCTCTGCACAGACTCAACCAGAAGAATGTCTTCTTCCACTGTGGTTTCACGATCTTGCACGGCGAGTTGCCGGACCTTGGCATCCTCTACCCCACCGACAGAATACCAACCGCGCCAGACCACCACATGATCTTCATCAATCGCGCGCCAGTGATAGGTGTTGAGAACATTGCCCGGATAAACTTGGAAAGAGAACATCGGCCAAAGGAACCAGCTGGAGTATTCATACTGATGCGCAAAACCTGAATGCACATCGTAAGTCATATCCTCAAGACTTTGGCATTCGGTTTTGTGACGCAAGCACTTACCTTGGGGCTGGATGTCATAGGTCTCAGGCTTCACCACGCCATTGGCAAACGTTGGATGATTTAGGGAGCAGTGATAGCATTCGGAATAGTTTTCGACCGAGACTTTCCAGTTGCAATTCTCCGGAATATCGACCCATTCGAGCGGCTTGAGGTCAGCCCAGTTTGGAACCCACTCTTCCAGCTCTGCGCGCGCGTTTGGGAACCAATCCTCCATAGGTGCCGCATCTGGATCGAGGTTCACAAAGATAAACCCGACAAACTCTTCAGCGCGTACTTCGGTCAGACAAATACCGGATTTATCAAACCCTTCGACGACATTGATATTCGGCCCTGCGCGCAGCTCGCCCGTGAGTTCGTAAGTCCACGCATGATAGGGACAGACCACTACACGCGTCGTGCCTGTACCACTGACCAGTTGGTGCGCGCGGTGCTGGCAGACGTTGTAAAACACACGGATCTTATCGTCGCGCCCACGGATCGCAAACAGGCTTTCGCCTGCAATCTCAAACGTTGCGTAGTCACCTGTGTTGGCCAACTCAGACGCATGACACCCGAATTGCCACGTCTGTGCCAAAAGCCCAGCGTTCTCGATCTCAAACACCTGTGGATCAATGTAATAGCGCGCAGCTAAAGAACGGATTGGATCACCCATTATACATCCTCATAGTACAGACCAAGCTGGTGGCGGCGCTTGTGGAACGTTTCGACCCGCTCTGGGATCTCATCACTGGCAACCGCGATTACAAAAGACAAAAGCGTTTCGAGTAAAGCAATGATGCTGACGGACGACGGAAAGAACTGTGGTGTATCGACGTTGACGACAAAGCTATGATCCGCCTCACGGATAATGGGGCTTGCAGGACTGTCAGACAGGGCGACAATACTCATCCCTTGTTCGCGTGCGATCTTTACGGCCTCCACCACTTCAGAGCGATAAGGCTTGCAGGTCACTGCGATCAGAATGTCGTTGCTATCCGCCCAAGCCAGATCATCCACTGGTGTCGATCCGGGGCGCGGAATTGCGTGGAACTCCGTCATCCCTGTCGAGGCGAGGTAGGTAAAATTGCGCGCAATCGAGTTGTTTACGCCCACGCCCAGCGTAAAGACGCGGCGTGCGGTCCAAATCGCATCCGCGGCAGACTTCAGATCTTCGGTTGAAATACCTGCGAAGGTTTCTTCGATGTTCGCCAGAACATCGCGCACCATATCCGCATAAAGCCCACCAAGGTCCCCGCTTTTGCGAATGTCTTGCAACCAGCGGGCGCGATCAGGGAAATCTGCGGCACCGTTGCGAATAGCGTCGCGAAACGGTTCGCGAAAATCCTCATAGCCTTCAAAGCCCACTTGCCGCGCCATGCGTACAACAGTGTTGGGCTTAACATTCGCCGCTTCAGCAATTTCGCGCACCGTCGACACGCCCACATCACGAGGGTTTTCCAGCACATAAGTCGCCGCCTTGCGCGCTTCCGGCGTCAGTTCGGTCAGCTCGCCTGCAAGACGCTCAAGAATCGTGTTTGATACGTTTGTCCCATTCATAGTTGACGATGGTACTTTTGTGCGCTTAGCCTGTCCACTGAAAATACGACTCATAAAGGAATGTTTCCCGTGGCCACTGAATTTCCCACCACCGCACGCGTTGTCATCGTTGGGGGTGGCGTTATGGGTGTCGGACTTGCGTACCATCTTGGCCATGAAGGCTGGGGCGATGATACTGTTCTACTCGAAAAGGCAGAGCTGACCTCAGGCAGCACTTGGCATGCTGCGGGACAGATCACGCATTCCACGTCCAGCTTCGGATTAGGCAAATGTGTGGATTACAATATCGGTCTGTACTCAGGCGGGCTTGAGGCCGAAACCGGCCAACCTGTCACGTGGCATGGCTGTGGCTCGTTCCGCTTGGCTTATACCGAAGATGAGATGGACTGGCTGCGCCACACGCTTTCCGTTGGCCGCGCACTCGGGTTCAATATCGAGCTGGTTGGCCTTGAAAAGGTCGCTGAACTGCATCCCTTTTATAACCTCGAGGGCGTGAGCGGTGCGCTTCATACGCCAGATGACGGCCACGTCGATCCGACTAACGTCACCATGGCGATGGCCACCGGCGCGCGTCAAAAGGGCGTAAAAATCATCCGCCAATGTCGTGCCACGAACATTACGCAGCTTCCCTCCGGTGAGTGGCAGGTGGAGACTGAAAAAGGCACGATTACTTGCGAGCATGTGGTCAATGCGGGCGGCACCTATGCGCGCCAAATGGGCGAATGGTCTGGACTGCAATTGCCCATGACGTCGATGACGCATCACTACTTTGTCACAGAACCTGTACCTGAATTCGAAGCGCTCGACACAGAACTGCCCGTAATCCGAGATGACAAGAAGGTGTCCGGCTACATCCGGATGGAGCAGAAACGCGGTCTCATAGGGATTTACGAGAAGGAAAATCCGAATTCCGTTTGGCACGATCATTGCCCATGGGATTATGAGAACTGGCTCTTTGATGCAGATTACGACCGCGTCATGCCCTACCTTGAAGAAAGCCTGAACCGCATGCCCATCTTCGCTGAGCTTGGCATCCAGCGCGAAGTCCACGGCGCTATCTCTCATCCACCGGACGGCAATCCGCTTATCGGCCCAGCGCCAGGCGTGCAAAATTACTGGTGCTGCTGTGGCACGCAAATCGGCATTGGCTGGGGGCCGGGCCTGACGCGCGAACTCGCGCGGTGGATGGTCCATGGTGCGGCGGATATTGCGATGCGCGATTACGACCCACGTCGCTTTGGCAGCTACGCCACGAAAGAGTGGCAAGTCGTGAAGGCAGAGGAAGATTACTGCCTGCGCCACGAGATTCCGTTCCCCCATTTCAACCGTTTGGCAGGGCGTCCAATCAAGCCATCACCACTATACGAACTTCTAAAATCCAAGGGTGCGGTGCATGAAGAAGTCTATGGTTTTGAGCGACCGCGCTTCTTTGCAAAAGACGGCGTCGCGCAAGAAGATCACTATGGCTTTAACCGCACAGTGGTCGAGAACATGATCGCGACAGAAGTGAAAGCTGTGCGCGAAAACGTAGGGCTCATGGATGTCACCGCCTTCACCAAAGTGCTTGTATCCGGACCCGACGCCTATACACTTTTGGATCGCCTGACTGCTAATCGGATGCCACAAAAGACGGGCTCGGTCACTCTTACCCATATGCTGAACCGCAAAGGTCGGATCGAGCTTGAGACAACCATCGTGCGCATGGACGATGATCAGTTTTACCTTGTCTGTGCAGCCTTCTTTGAACAGCGTTTGCTCGATCACCTCAACCATCAGCGCACAGATGAAGACGTCAATATCTCCGCGCTCTCGGCTGAGTGGTCCGCGGTCTCGCTCAATGGCCCGCGCGCGCGTGATGTGTTGAGCACTTGCACCGATGCAGACCTGAGTAACGCAGGCTTCCGTTGGCTGTCCGCACAACAGATCACTGTTGCAGGACATAAAATCTGGGCGTTTCGGATGTCTTACGCGGGTGAACTGGGCTGGGAATTCCACATGCCAAACGCTGCCTGTCTCGATGTCTACAACGCACTTTGGGCCGCAGGCGAAGCACACAACATTGCCGACTATGGCTCCTTTGCGATGAATGTGATGCGGATGGAGAAGGGCTTTAAGGGCGCTGGCGAATTGACCAATGAAGTCACGCTGGCCGAAGCAGATGTGCTGCGCTTTGCGCGCACCGACAAGGACTACTTGGGACGCGACAAGACCCTCAATACGGATCTGCCATGGGTCTGCGCCTATCTGGAGATTGAACCAGATGGCAAAGCTGATGGGCACGGTGGTGAAGCAGTGATGATGGATGGCACTGTTGTTGGCTCCACCGCCTCTGTCGCCTATGGCCCCACCGTCGGTAAGATACTAGCCTTCGCCTACATCAAACCCGAGGCTGCAGTTGCTGGCACGGTGCTCGACGTAATCATTCACGGAGAGCCACGCGCAGCGAAGGTCTTGAGCGAACCTGCTTATGACCCTGCAAGCGTCAAACCAAGAACGGATGCTGCATGACACTTCCCAAAACAATGCGAGCGATGGTCACGATGGGGCACGGCGACCTTGATCAAATGGTGTTGCAGCCCGATTGGCCACGCCCTGAGCCTGCAGCGGGCGAAGTGCTTATCCGTGTCGGCGCATGTGGCCTCAACAACACCGATGTAAACACGCGCTCAGGCTGGTATTCGAAGACGGTCACTGATGCGACGACAGGCGGCGCGTTCGAAGAGGTTGGCGCAGAAGACCCGACATGGGGCGGCGCACCAATCGTTTTCCCGCGGATCCAAGGCGCGGATGTATGTGGCGAAATCGTCGCTGTTGGCGCAGGCGTTGATGCTGCGCGCATTGGTGAACGGGTGATCACTGACGGTTGGTTGCGCGATGTGGACGCTCCGACAGATATGAATAAAACCGGCTATTTTGGATCCGAACGTGACGGTGGTTTTGCTGAATACACCACGACGCTTGCCGCCAGTGCACTTGCCATCACATCAGAACTGTCTGATGCCGAACTTGCTACTTTTTCGTGCTCATACTCCACTGCTGAGGGTATGCTGACCCGCGCGCAAGTGACATCGGCAGATACCATTCTGATCCCCGGTGCTTCGGGTGGTGTCGGCGGTGCGCTGGTGCAACTCGCCAAACGGCGCGGCGCGCGCGTGATCGCCATGGCATCGGAGGCGAAACACCAAGAGGTTGCCGCGTTTGGTCCTGATCTGCTTCTGTCGCGTGCGCCCGATGATCTGCGCGCGATCTTAGGCGATGAGAAGGTCACTGTTGTGGCGGATGTTGTTGGCGGTCCCTACTGGGCGATACTTATCGATGTCCTTGAGCGCGGTGGGCGCTACACATGTTCCGGCGCGATTGCGGGGCCGATGGTGGAACTCGATCTGCGTACGTTTTACTTACGTGATCTTACCTTCACAGGCTCGACCGTAATAGCACCTGAAGTCATGCCAAATCTGATCCGCTACATCGAGAACGGTGAAATCAAACCAGCATTGGCCGCCACATATCCTTTGGATCAACTGCGTGAAGCCCAAACCGCGTTCATTGCGAAAAAGCACACTGGCAATATTGTGGTCACCCCATGAAAATCACACGCATTTCAGTCTACCAAGTAAACTTACCGCTAGAACATCCTTATTGGCTTTCTGGCGGACGTCTCAAGTTTGAAAATCTTGATGCGACTCTGGTTAAGATAGAGACGGACGCAGGTATCGCTGGTTGGGGTGAAGGCACCCCATGGGGTCACACATATGTACCCGCCCATGGCCCTGGAATTCGCGCAGGAATTGAAACGATGGCACCCTTTATCATGGGCCTCGATCCGCGCCGCGTGCTTGATGTGGAGCGCGCGATGGACCTCGCTCTGCCCGGTCATCTCTATGCCAAAAGCCCGATTGATTTGGCGTGCTGGGATATTGCGGGGCAAGCTGCTGGCATGCCGATTGCCGATCTTATGGGTGGAGGCTCACGTACACCGCGCCCGATTGCATCGTCTGTGGGTGCGAAGACGGTTGAAGAAACGCGTGCTGTGATTGATCGCTATCGCCAGCGCGGCTACATCGCGCATTCCGTCAAGATTGGCGGCGATGTGGCGCGCGACATTGCCCGCGTGCACGATGTGGAAGACATCCGCCGTGACGGCGAAATCGTCCTTTATGACGTCAATCGTGGCTGGACACGGCAGCAGGCCTTGAGGGTTATGTCTGCGACCCAAGACCTAAATGTGATGTTCGAACAGCCTTGCGAAACACTAGATGATATCGCGGCAATCAGCGGCAAACATGCTGCGCCTGTTTCGGTTGATGAAAGCCTCGTAACCTTGCAAGACGCCGCGCGTATCGCACGTGATGGTCTGGCAGAGGTGTTCGGGATCAAGCTCAATCGCGTCGGTGGTCTTACCAAAGCCGCACGCATACGAGACATAGCTTTGGCCCACGGCATTGATATGTTCGTGATGGCGACGGGGGGATCTGTGCTCGCCGACACGGAAGCGCTGCATCTTGCAGCAACAATCCCTGACGCCAACTGCCACGCTGTTTGGGCCTGCCAAGATATGCTGACCGTCGATATCGCAGGCGGGCGTGGCCCGCGCAACGTCGATGGACATCTACACTTGCCAGAAACCCCCGGACTAGGCGTGCATCCTGATGAAAACGCCCTGGGCGATCCAGTTGCGCTCTACCGATGAAAGTTAATCGCATTACGCTTTGGTCTGTCGATCTAACCAGCCATGAAACCTACTACATGGCCGAGGGCAAAACCTGTGCGACTGTGAAATCCCATGTGCTCTGTTTAGAAACAAACACAGGGCTCAAAGGTTGGGGTGAGGTCTGCCCGATCCCGCATTACTTGCCTGCCTTCGCAGACGGCGTGCCCAGCGCAATCGCTGAAATGGCCCCCGAGATCCTCGGGATCACACCAACGGGGATCGACGCGCCAATGCGCAAGCTTGACACTTTCCTGCAAGGGCATCTGCATGCAAAGTCCATCATCGATATGGCGCTTTGGGATCTTTACGGCAAAGTCACAAACCTCCCCCTTTATCAACTTTTGGGCGGACGTACGCGACGAGATATGCCACTTTATCATTCAATCACTTGCATTGATCCTGATGAAATGGCCCGCATCGCGCGTGAAGCTTACCGCACTGGTATCCGTCAGTTCCAAGCCAAGCTTGGTGCGGATGCAGATTGGCAAACTGACGCGGAACGCTTGATCAAAGTGCGCGAAGCAGTGGGTGACGGACCGCTGGTTTATGGCGATTGGAATTGTGGAGCGAGCAAGCTTCATGCCACGCGCACAGGGCGCGCGGTGGCTCATCTTGACATCATGTTAGAGCAGCCTTGTAAAACGCTGGAGGACTGCGCTGCCGTGCGCCAAGCCACAGGTCTGCCGATGAAGATTGATGAAGGGGCGTATGATCTGGCGTCCTTGATGCGCGCGCATGAACTGGGTGTACTTGATGCTGTCGCGCTCAAACTGTCCAAATTCGGTGGTCTCTCCGCGATGCGCCGTGCGCGCGATCTAACTGTGCATCTGGGCGCAGAAATTTGCGCTGAATGCACATGGGGCTCTGACATTGTCACCGCTGCCTCGCTTCATTTCGCCGGCTCGACCCCGAGTGGATCATTGCTGAATACCTGTGATCTATCGGGCTATGTCGCGCCGCGTATCGCGCCGGATTGCCCTACCCGCAAAGACGGGCGCATTGCGCCGCCCGAGGGGGCTGGCCTTGGCGTGAACCCCGATCTCGACACCCTTGGAACCCCACTTCTTGAACTGGCCTGACACATGCAAAAACTTACCTCTCAATCAGACTGGATCGCCCGCGCAAACGAGGTTCTGCCCGCGGGTGGCTTTGGTAATTTTGACCCCGGTATTGTCATCGCGCGCGGCGAAGGCAGTCATGTTTGGGATGAGGATGGCAACGAATATATCGACTACCTGATTGGGTCTGGGCCAATGCTTTTGGGACACGGTCATCCAGAGGTTATGGAAGCGGTACTAGAACAACTATCCAAAGGCATGACTTTTTTTGCCAACAATGCCAAAGGCATCGAGTTGGCAGAAGCGATCGTTGATGCGGTCCCCTGTTGTGAGCAAGTCCGCTTTGTGGCCTCAGGCGGCGAATCAGATATGTACGCCATTCGACTGGCGCGCGCCTACACCGGGCGCAACAAGATCCTTAAGTTTGAAGGCGGATATCACGGTATGAGCGCTGAAGCGCAGATGAGCCTGGCGCCCGCTACGCATGTAGATTTCCCTCAAGCGGTCCCTGATAGTGCGGGCATCCCGCAAGGCGTGGCTGATCAGATGTTGATTGCCCCTTACAATGATTTGGCAGCCGTCGAAGCGCTATTGAATGAACACAATGACATTGCAGCCATCATTGCCGAACCTCTGCAAAGGATCATTCCTGCTGCACCGGGCTATCTGCAGGGGCTACGCGATTTGTGTGACAAACACAGCGTGCTTTTAATCTTTGATGAAATTGTCACTGGATTTCGGTTGGCCTACGGCGGTGCACAGGAACGTTTTGGTGTGACACCTGATATTTGCACCTTGGGCAAAATCATTGGCGGAGGTTTCCCGCTTGCCGCGCTGGGTGCCAGCGCTGAAATCATGCAGCATTTTGATAAGACTATCGTTGGTTCGGACAAATGGCTCATGCAGCTTGGGACTTTATCGGGCAATCCTGTCGCAGCGGTCGCAGGCCTTAAGACGATGGAGGTTTTGCGCCGTCCGGGCAATTATGACACGCTACGCTCTATTGGCAAAACACTTCAAGACATGCAAAGCGATGCCCTAACCAAGATTGGCGTACCGCATAAGATTTGCGGTGACGAAACGCTATTCGATATATTTTTCACTGACTCTTCGTGCAGGGACTATCGTTCAGCAAAACATGATGATCCGGCCAAAAACGCCGCTTACAACGCGACGCTGCGAAAGCATGGTATCTTTAAATCACCCGGAAAGCTCTATCCATCACTCGCGATTAGCAAAGCCGATCTGGAGCAAACACATGAAGCTGTTTTGACGGCTGTCCAGTCAACTTTTGTAGATTGAAAGCACCGCGTAAATTAAACCGAACGGCCAAAGACAACAGCACGGGCCGTTTACGAAAAGAAGATGGACCCTGGTTTCGCAATGGACTTATGTGGGCGCATGTCTAATTCGTCACTCACACCCTCTTCTACAGACCGTACCTTAACCGGTGTCGCCTTGATGTTAGGGTTTTGTCTGACGGCGCCCTTGCTGGATGTTGCCGCTAAACTGGCGTCTGAAAGCATACCAGTCGGGCAAATTACCGCCGCACGCTTTGTCGTACAATGCGTGCTCATGGCACCCTTCATCTTGATCATGAACCTCTCTTTGAAGGTTGCGCGCAGTGAATGGGTCGCTTTGCTCGCGCGCGCCGTATGCCTGCTTTTGGCAACATTTTGCTTTATCGCTGCGATCCGTGTGATGCCACTCGCGGATGCACTTGCGATTGTCTTTGTAGCGCCCTTCATTGTCCTGCTCGTTGGGAAGTTTTACCTAGACGAGGATGTTGGGCCACGACGTGTTGGCGCGGCTCTTGTCGGGTTCGTTGGCGTTCTGTTCGTCATCCAACCGAGTTTCGCAGCATTCGGCGCTGTCGCGCTTTTGCCACTCTGCACGGCTGTCGCTTTTGCATTTTACATTCTTGTAACCCGCGGACTGTCGCGCAAAGTTCATCCGGTCACTTTGCAATTTTATACGGGCCTCGTAGCGAGCGTGTTTTGCTTACCTATTGTAGCCTTCGCGGTTGGCACAGGCTCTGATCTATTTGACCCCGTTTGGCCGACCGGCATTGCGTGGGTATGGCTTTTCGGCGTCGGGTTCTTCGCAACTATTAGCCATATGATGATGACATACGCTTTATCGCTCGCACCCTCTGCAACACTGGCGCCGCTGCAGTATTTCGAACTCCCCGTTGCAACCTTGTTCGGCTATTTCGTGTTTTCAGACTTCCCGAATGCGCTAAGCCTAACAGGGATAGGTATTATCATCGGTGCGGGCCTATACATGATACATCGCGAAAGGATCACAGCGCGCGCATTGATGACCGAGCGCGCGGCACCGCCCGTCTAAGACACCACTCGATTGCGTCTGGTTCTGAGCGCTGTTCAATGCGATAGGCACACAGCACATGAGATTGGTAGTCATTGGTGTTCCATGACGTTATTCTATATGCGAAACGATTGGATCTGAAATGGCAAACACGCTGTATCAAAATGACCTTCCCGATGATTTGGACCTTGGTCCTGTCGTCGCAATTGATTGTGAGACCATGGGTCTGCACCCACATCGCGATAGGCTTTGTGTTGTTCAGATGTCAGGCGGCGATGGCAATGCGCATCTTGTTCAGGTGGCAAAAGGTCAGACAGACGCTCCTAATCTGTGCAAAATGCTCACGGATCCTAACGTTCTAAAGATCTTTCATTATGGTCGCTTTGACATTGCCGCGATGCAGAACGCATTTGGCGCTGTTACAGCGCCTGTTTATTGCACCAAAATCGCAAGCAAGCTGGTGCGCACTTACACGGACCGTCATGGTCTTAAGAACCTTTTGCAAGAATTGTTGAGCGTGGACATCTCCAAGCAGCAGCAGTCCAGCGATTGGGGTGCTGCGAAACTTACGAAAGCACAAATAGATTACGCGGCAAGCGACGTTCTCTATCTTCATCGTCTGCGCACAGAGCTGAACAAACGCCTGATCCGCGAAGATCGTATGGCAATTGCGCAGGCGTGTTTCGATTTTCTTCCCATGCGCGCAAACCTCGACCTTGTAGGTTGGCCCGAACAGGACATCTTCTCTCACTAATGGCTGATACATCAAAATTCCTCGACGCAGCGCGACGTGTAATACGCATCGAAGCCAACGCTTTAACGCTTTTAGCGGATGGCATTGGCGATCCTTTTGGCGATGCTGTTCAAATGATCCTTGATGCGCCAGGTCGCATTATCGTTTGCGGCATGGGCAAATCGGGTCACGTTGCGCGCAAGATCGCTGCGACATTTGCCTCCACTGGAACACCTGCGCATTTCGTGCACCCCGCCGAAGCGAGCCATGGTGATCTGGGTATGATGGCGAAAGGCGATGTGGCTCTGGTCCTATCCAATTCGGGCGAAACACCCGAACTGGCAGATGTGATTGCGCATACCCGCCGCTTTGGTATCCCAATGATCGGCGTAGCGAGCAACGCAACCTCTACACTGCTCACGCAGTCTGATGTTGCGATTGTCCTGCCCCCCGCCAAGGAAGCCTGTGGCACTGGCGTCGTACCCACGACCTCGACAACAATGACGCTTGCACTGGGCGACGCACTGGCTGTCGCTTTGATGGAGTACCGCGATTTTACGCCCGCGAATTTTCGCGACTTTCATCCGGGTGGAAAGCTGGGTGCGCGTCTGTCGAAAGTGCGTGATTTGATGCACAAAGGCGATGCATTGCCTTTGGTTCACCCAACCACCCATATGGGTGATGTCTTGCTTGAAATCTCTCGAAAGGGATTTGGCGTTGTTGGTGTTGTTGATCCCGACACAAAGTTGCAAGGCATCATCACCGATGGTGATTTACGTCGCCATATGGATGGCTTGCTCGATCTTGATGCAGATGCAGTTCAAACAGTTGGGCCAACCACGATCCTTGCTGATGCACTCGCCGAAGAGGCATTGGGCATTATGAACGCTCGCAAGATTACCTGTCTTTTTGTGACAGACGCCAATGGCCGCGTCGAAGGCTTTTTGCATATCCACGACTGCTTGCGCGCTGGATTGGGTTAAGGCATGGCGTTTGGTGATCACGCATACACGCGCATTGTGCGCGGATTAAAGGTCACGCTGCCACTGGTCGCACTTGTGCTTTTGTCGACGATGTTTCTTATCTCGCGCAAAGTGGATCCAACGGCTGCTATTGCCCTATCCGATCAAGCATTCCGCGACCGGATTAGTGGCTCACAGCTCAGTGACCCACAATACGATGGAAATACCAACACCGGCAAAAGCATGACTGTCACCGCGCAATCCGCGCGCCCTGATCCTGACATTGAGGGCAAAACCTACGGCCAAGTCGTTAACGCTGTTATCAATCTCGACAGTGGCGAGGTGATGACGATCACTGCTGACACCGGAATTGTCGATGAAGAACAAGATCTCGCTGTGCTCAGCGGAAATGTGCATCTCATCACTACAGATGGCTATGACTTCAAAACAAGCCAGCTCACATCTCTTTTGTCAAAAATAGAAGGTGAATCTGCAGGCCAAGTTACTGGATTTGGCCCTCCTGGCACGCTGCGGGCGGGCAAAATGTTCGTCAAATCCGATAATGCCACTGGAAAAGTAGAATTGCTTTTTACTCAAGGTGTACATTTAGTGTATAAGAAACAAAAAGATGAGTAGGCAAACACCGTGCAATTGATCCAAACCCTGTTGATGTCTTGTGTTCTGAGTCTCGGCTTTATGAGTTCGCTCGCCTTGGCTCAAGACACAGACGCGCAAGAAGGCACGACAATTGCGTTCGGCGACCGCCAGCAAGACACCAGCGCGCCCATTGATGTGACCTCCAAACAGCTCGCGATTGATGAGGAAAACAACACTGCTTTGTTCACAGGAGACGTTGTCGTCATCCAAGACACAATGACGCTTTATGCGCCATGGGTGAAGGTTTTCTACAATGATGAGCAAAGCGACATCCAAAGCATGAAAGCCACCGGTGGCGTAACAATCATTCAAAACGAAGAAGCCGCCGAAGCAGAAGAAGCGGATTACGATCTTCAGAATGAAGTCATGGTAATGACTGGCGATGTGCTCGTGACGCAAAAACTGAGCGCAATTGCGTCTGACAAAATGACGATAAAGCTCGATGACGGCACCGCTTTGATGACAGGCCGCGTGAAAACCCTACTGCGCACTGGTGGGTCCAGTCAGGAAGACAACTGATGAGCCGTCCTGATCTTACAGTGACTGAAGGCAGCTCAGGCCTACGCATCGACAACTTGCGTAAGAGCTATAAGAAGAAGGTGGTTATTCGCGACGTCTCCATGAAGCTGGAGCGCGGTGAGGTTATTGCGCTGCTTGGGCCTAACGGGTCTGGCAAAACCACAAGTTTTTACGCGATTGCAGGACTTGTTTACCCCGAAGGCGGTACCGTTTCCATTGATGGCCGTGATGTGACAAACCTACCTATGTATCGCCGCGCGAAACTTGGCATTGGCTATCTACCGCAAGAAATGTCTATTTTTCGTGGGATGAGCGTCGAAGACAACATCGCCTCAATCCTCGATATTTCGCTAAAGAACCGTCAGAAGCGGCGTGAGCGTTTGGAAGAATTGCTCTCTGAATTCTCCATTGAACATCTAAGAAGTGCCCCAGCACTTGCCCTATCTGGTGGCGAACGCCGCCGCGTGGAAATCGCACGTTGCTTAGCTGCGGATCCCAAATATTTGCTCTTGGATGAACCCTTTGCTGGCGTTGATCCGATCTCTGTCGGGGATATCCGCCACCTTGTTGCTGATTTGAAGAAACGTGGTATCGGTGTGTTGATCACAGATCACAACGTGCGGGAAACGTTAGAAATTGTCGATCGCGCTTACATTTTACACGATGGACAAGTTCTTATGTCGGGTACGCCCGATGAAGTCGTGCAAAACGAAAACGTGCGCCGTGTCTATCTTGGTGAAAATTTCAAAATCTCCTGAAAATGTTTTGCACTTTGTTGTGGGTAACCCTCGGAATTGATTGACAAACGCTGCTGCTTTGTCGTCAGATGTAGATATGACGTTTTGCATGATCGCGCATGTCCCTCAGAACTTTACCCTTAGCGGGGCTGATACTGCTCAATCTACGAAACGTTCATTCCCTGCCCGCCAACCCTAACAATAGGACCGTGCGTTTTCGCGCGATGGCATAAATATATGAAGGAGACAGGATGCGTTACCAAATCAGTGGCAAACAGATCGATATCGGCGAAGCGCTGCAAACTCACGTCAAAACTGAATTAGGCGAAATTCTAGAGAAATATGCTCAGCGTCCAACAGGTGCAAATGTCATCTTTTCTAAAGACGCCCATGAATTTGTTTGCGAAGCAACAGTCCATCTATCAACAGGGTTAACCGCTACTGCGCGCGCCCATGCTACTGAGATCTATGCTGCTTTCGACGGTTGCGGCGAGAAAATGGATAAACAGCTCAGGCGTTATAAGCGCCGCCTCAAGGATCACCACAAAGACCGTACAGACCCAGTTGAATTAATTGGCGCTTCCTCTTATATCCTCGAACGAGAACACGAAGATTCGGATTCAGAGCCGGCCACGTTGCAACCTGTAATCGTCGCTGAGATGGAGACAAATATACCGTCTCTTTCAGTCGGTGAAGCTGTAATGCAAATGGAACTCGGCAACGCTCCGGTTCTTGTGTTTAAAAATGACGGTAATAAGAGCGTGAATGTGGTATATCGTCGAGATGACGGAAATATCGGCTGGATCGATCCTAAATAATAAAGCACTGCCTGTGGGTAGCTGCGGCGAGGCACAGGCAGATGAACATCGTGAGTCTTCTCAGACCTGAAGCGGTAAAATCCGTTTCTACTGTTTCGAGCAAGAAGATGCTTTTGCACGCTCTGGGCGACTTATCCGCAAATGTTCATGATCTTGACCAAGAAACGATCGTTCGTGCATTGCAAGAACGTGAAACGCTGGGGCCAACAGGTGTTGGCCACGGTGTTGCTTTGCCCCATGC
>Ga0209654_1001227_pt1 | contig 21026 bp, 23 predicted proteins | sample SaaInl1SG_22_DNA_FD_184646 | JGI IMG/M metagenome (GOLD analysis project Ga0209654, IMG submission 184646) | Marine microbial communities from expanding oxygen minimum zones in the Saanich Inlet - ESP_161SG_22_DNA (SPAdes) (version 2) | ecosystem: Environmental > Aquatic > Marine > Intertidal... | reverse complement strand
CAAGGGTACCCAGGGTTCGAATCCCTGTCTCTCTGCCAAACCTTATGACATACCAATCATCTAACTAAACAAATCTCTATTATTGGTTTTCATTTCCAAGCGCGCTCAAAAAAGTGGCCCGCAATTGCTTGCAAGCCATCGGTTTTTTACACTCTGCAAACACAAAATTATCGCTTCGCTATTTTTCATCTAAATTGTTGTTATATATTAAAAAATTGCGCCGCTATGGGAAGAATTCTCATCGTTCTTCCAAACTCTTCATTCTCTTATTCATACCAACAAGCTGCATCTCGCCCATCTTGATCATTACAGCAGTGTAGTCGCTTTTTTCTCTGTTTTGGCTGAGTTTTGACTTGGCTTCCAGTCGATTAATATGAAACTCAATGCCTACAATTTCATCAAGCTTTGTCTTTATGTAGTCTGTTGGCGCATCTCTCATTTTCCAAGCATTGTCTCCATTCAGTCGCCTCTCGTGCAGTTGAGTAAGCAATCCGACAGCGGCAATTTTCTCCTTATCACTATGCTTAAAATACAATTCACCGTGCATATGAACGACTTGATAATTCCAAGTTGGCACGTGCCTATGGTGCTGCACTTTAGTTGGATACCAATTGGGTGAAATGTACGGGTTTTCTGCTTTAAAAATAAATGCTGCCTTGCAGCCATCCTCCAAAGATTTATGCATACTGTTGGAAAATGCTATATGCCCAATCAATTTATCGTCACGCCAAATCATGGGAAAATGATTTAGTTCAAAGTCATCACCGATGTTTGCCACACATGTTGCAAGCGGAAACTGCTCAACAATAGCCTTAACCTCTTCAATATCATTTTCTCTAAAGTGCTCTGGTAAATACATTTTGTTCCAATTTCTGCCAGCATCACAATGCTGGTCTGCCCCTTTTTCAACTGCGCATTCAGTATCACAAAAATCGTCACTCTTCACGCCAAAAACGCACACAAAGCGCCCTACGCGCGGGTAGCAGTCAACAGCACAAGCGCCCCACCATAGTGCTCCCTTTTGTCCTCACAAAACGGCAAGAGCGCACGCCAATAGCAACCTAAAATACTACAGATATGCTAAAATCACTAAACCATAACGTCAACACAGACTGGCTTTGCTACAATTCTGATATGCATAAAAAAAGGGCTGCGAAAAACGCAACCCTTTGTTTGTAGATAAATTCGAAGACCCGAACTTAGCGTTTCGAGAACTGGAAGCTCCGACGGGCTTTGCGCTTACCGAATTTCTTACGTTCCACAACCCGGCTGTCGCGCGTCAGGAAGCCGGCGGCTTTCAGGGCGCCGCGCAGGCTGGGTTCATAGAGCTGCAAGGCTTTGGAGATACCGTGCTTTACGGCGCCCGCTTGGCCTGTCAAACCGCCGCCTTTGACTGTGGCAACCACGTCAAATTCGCCTTCAACACCGGCCACCTGCATCGGTTGACGCAGGATCAGCTGCAACACAGGGCGCGCGAAATAGGCGTCTTGGTCTTTGCCGTTCACTGTCACCTTGCCGGATCCTGGTTTGATCCAAACACGGGCAACCGCATCTTTACGTTTACCAGTAGCGTAGCTCCGGCCCAATTCGTCGCGAACAGGTTCCCGAGGCGCTGCGATTTCAACCACTGCAGAGGTGCCTTCGGCGACCGCTGCGAGGTCTTCGAGAGATGTAATTTGATCTGACATCGCTTATACCCGTGTGTTTTTCTTGTTCATGACTTTTACATCCAATACATCAGGCGACTGCGCCTCATGTGGATGCTCGGCGCCAGCATAGACACGCAGATTGGTCATAATCTGACGCGACAGGCGGTTACCTGGCAACATGCGTTTGACAGCTTGTGTCAAAACGCGCTCAGGATACTTGCCCTCCAGAATGGTGCCCGTGGTGCGGGATTTGATCCCACCTGGGTATCCAGTGTGCCAGTAGTTTTCTTTGTTGCGCTTGTTGCCTGTCAGCTGAACTTTTTCAGCGTTGATAACAATCACATTGTCGCCCATATCCATGTGCGGTGTGAAGCTGGCTTTGTGTTTGCCACGCAGGCGCATTGCGATAATCGAAGCCAAACGACCCAGAACCACGCCCTCAGCGTCGATCAGGATCCATTTTTTGTCGATATCTGCAGGTGTTGCAGAGAAGGTTTTCATTTTTTATACCCATCAAGGTTGGTGATGGGCGGGTTATAGAGGTTGCCGAGGTGCAGTCAATACTGAATTGGCGAATAAAATTACTTAAAATCATGTGCTTAAAAATAAGGTATTATTTTACCCCAACTTATCACCTCGCCGCTGCCCCTCACCCATCCTGCGGAATAGCATAGGTGAGATTGGCGCGGGCGACCGGTTGTGCTTGATCCTCCGAATAGATCAAACTTTGACACACAGCTAAGGATCGGCCGAGTTTGACCACCTCATTCTTGCACAGTAAATCAGCCTGGGCGCTGGGTTTGCGCATGAAATCTATGCCGCAATTCGTTGTGACAGCGAGCGCTTTCGGGCCGATGAGCGCCAGAATATGCAGATAAGCGGCCACATCAGCCAGAGCGAACATTGACGGCCCCGAGACCGTGCCACCGGGGCGCAGATGCTTATCCTGCACCCGCAGCGCCACCTCAAGCCGCGTGGCGCTGAGCTCAACCATCTCGAATTCATCTGCCACCTGCGGAAATTCGAGCCGCAAAAAAGCCGACAGTTCCGCAGCGTTCATTTTAAGTGCCATTGTCGCGCTCCCTAGCTTTTGGCTATGGTGACGACGAATTTAAGGGAGAGCAAGATGGCAATTTTGACACGTCGCGACGAAAACGCAGTCGCCTACCTCACTATGAATGCGCCGGAACGGCTCAATGCGCTTTCAGATGAAATGCTGGCTGCACTTCAAGACAGTTTGAACGCACTGAAGTCAGATACAATGATCCGTGCCGTTGTGCTGGCCGGAACAGGTAAAGCCTTCTGCGCTGGCCATGATCTCAAGCAAATGACCGCAGCGCGGCAAAATGCTGATGGCGGCGCGGCGGCGTTTAAAGATCTCTTTGATCGCTGTGCAACCTTCATGCAAACTGTGCAGGATATCCCCCAGCCTGTGATCGCCCAGGTACATGGGATCGCCACCGCCGCCGGCTGTCAGTTGGTGGCAAGTTGTGATCTGGCTGTGGCGGCGGAGGGAACCAGATTTGGCGTCAATGGAGTCAACATCGGCCTCTTTTGCTCGACGCCCATGGTGGCCCTTTCGCGCAATATCGCCCGCAAGCGCGCATTTGAAATGTTGGTCACTGGCGAGTTTATGACAGCCGATGAGGCCAAACAGGCCGGTCTCATCAACCGTGTGGTGCCAGAGACGGAACTTGCCTCAAGCACCCGCGCGCTGGCAGAGCTCATCGCCTCCAAACTGGGCTCTGCGGTCAAAACCGGCAAAACGGCCTTTTATCAGCAAATCCAAATGCCATTGGATCAAGCCTATGCATACACGGGCAAAGTCATGGTGGATAATATGCTGAACCGGGATACGGAAGAAGGGATTGCCGCCTTTATTGAAAAGCGCGATCCCAATTGGTCGCAAGACTGAGCCCTTTCCTTCTGCCGCGCATGCCATTACATCGCCCGCCATGACACAACGATTGAATATTATAGGCGGCGGCATGGCCGGCTGCGAAGCGGCATGGCAGGCAGCACAGCTTGGCGTTCCAGTGACGATTTACGAAATGCGTCCAAAGGTGAAGACCTTTGCCCATCAAACCGGTGATTTAGGCGAGATGGTGTGCTCCAATTCTTTCCGCTCGGATGATGATGAGCAAAACGCTGTGGGTTTGGTGCATTGGGAGATGCGTGCCGCGCGCAGTCTCATTATGGCCACTGCCGATAAACATCGCATTCCCGCAGGCGGTGCTTTGGCGGTGGATCGCGAACCCTATGCCAAAAGCATCACCGAGGCGATCCAAGCCCATCCCTTGATTGACGTCACCTATGAGGAGATCACCCATCTGCCCGATGAGGGGCAGTGGATTGTCGCCACTGGACCCTTAACCTCAGGCGCATTGGCCGAGGCCATACAAGCAGAGACCGGCGCCGAGGCTCTGGCCTTTTTCGATGCAATTGCACCGATCATCTATGCCGACAGCATCGACATGAGCCGCGCCTGGATGCAGTCGCGCTATGATAAGGGCGAGACTGAGGAAGAACGCACAGCCTATCTCAACTGTCCGATGACCAAAGACCAATACGAGGCCTTTATAGATGCGTTGCTGGAGGCAGAGAAAACCGAGTTCAAACCGGGCGAAACGGCCGGATATTTCGACGGCTGCCTTCCCATTGAGGTCATGGCAGAACGTGGCCGCGAAACCCTGCGCTTTGGTCCAATGAAGCCAGTCGGGCTTTGTAACGCCCATGATCCAGAGACGAAACCCTACGCGGTGGTCCAACTGCGCCGGGACAATGCTTTGGGGACACTCTTCAATATTGTTGGGTTTCAAACAAAGATGAAATACGGCGCACAAACCCAAGTTTTGCGCATGATCCCCGGCTTGGAAGAGGCTGAATTTGCAAGATTGGGCGGAATTCACCGCAATTCTTTCATCAATTCCCCAACCTTGCTGACGCCGCAAATGCAGCTCAAAAGCAAGCCAAATATCCGATTTGCCGGGCAAATCACCGGCGTCGAAGGCTATGTGGAAAGCGCAGCCATGGGCATGGTGGCGGGCCGATTGGCGGCTGCAGAGCTGGCAGGTCGCAGCTTGCCGCCGCCGGGACCAGACACAGGCTGTGGGGCTTTGATCACCCATATTACCGGCGGCGCAGTGGCGAAGACCTTCCAGCCGATGAATGTGAACTTTGGTCTCTTTCCACCGATCGACACGGTGAAAGGCGGGCGCAAGCGGCGCAAGGAGCGCTATAAAGCCTATACAGACCGTGCCAAAGAGACGTTTTCCGCCTGGCTGGCGCGGTAATCTCTTGCCAAAACAGCGACACGCTCTAGGCTACCGCCATGACGCAGGACAGCAATTTATCGACAAAATTTCCGCTTTGGGTGCCAAGGCCGGTCGAGGAAACTTTGGAAATCTATGCCGATTGGGCCGCCCATTACGATGAGGATTTGGCCGAAGCTGGCTATGACACCCCGCGCCGCATTGCCGCCGCTTTAAAACCCTATGTGCAGCCGAGCGCACGCATTTTGGATTTCGGCTGCGGAACCGGCCTGTCTGGACTTGCGCTGCGGCAAGCTGGTTTCACAACCATTGATGGATTGGACATCTCCGCACCCATGCTCGAAAAGGCGCAGGCACGCGGTCTTTATGCCAATCTTTGGCAAGGTCTTCCAGGTGAGATCACCGGCGTAACCGCAGGACAATATTCAGTAATCGTCGCCGCGGGTGTTGTCTCGCTCGGTGCGGCACCACCTAAAACTTTAAGCCTGATCCTTGATTGCCTCGCGCCCGGCGGGTTCATCGGCCTGTCATTTAATGACCCCACCGTGGCCCATGGCAGCTATGACGCTATTTTAACCCAAGAGATTTCTCGGGGCCGGGTGGAGCTATTGTTTCGAGAAAATGGCCTGCACCTGCAAGAACCCCCAATGGGCTCAGACGTTTTGATCTTGAGGCGCCTGTGATCCGCACCCGCTTTGCACCCTCACCCACAGGCCCCTTGCATCTTGGGCATGCCTATTCGGCCATCACCGCCCATGATTTCGCACGGCGGCAAGGCGGCGAATTTTTACTGCGGATTGAGGATCTTGATCAAAGTCGCGCGCGGCCCGAATGGACAGCACAGATCTTTGAGGACTTGGCTTGGCTCGGCCTGACCTGGGACGGGCCTGTCGTGCATCAAGCCAGTCGCAGCGCGGCCTATGCGGCTGCGCTCACCACACTCTCAGAGCGCGGATTGCTCTATGGCTGTCGCTGTAGTCGCCGCGACATCGCGCAAGCCGCCTCAGCCCCCCAAGAAGACGCCGCGCCTATTTGGGGGCCCGATGGTCTGGTCTATCCCGGAACGTGTCGCCCGCCTGTTGGTGGCACGCCGCTTGACGGATCTGCGCAACGGTTGAATATGGCAGCTGCGCTTGCTGGCTGCACTGATATTGCGTTTGAAGAGCTGGCCAATGACCTTCAAACACCTATAAATCACCTTCACAACACATCGCATTATATTGAAAATATTGGAGATGTTGTATTATCGCGCCATGATGGTGCCGCGGCCTATCATCTCGCTGTCGTGGTGGATGATGCGGCGCAAGAGATCACCCATGTACTGCGGGGTGCGGATCTGCTCAACGCCACCCCCATTCATGCTTTGCTGCAATCTCTTCTGGGTTATCAAAAGCCGCGCTACCATCATCACGCCCTCGTGCGAGATGACAAAGGTAAGCGCCTGGCCAAACGCGATGATGCCAAGGCCATTGCCAAGTTTCGTCGCGAAGGCGCAAGTCCCGACGATATCCGCCGGATGGTCGGACTGCCACCCCGTCCGAGTTCATAACATTATTCACATTAGAGTTCAGATGATTGCCTGACTTATCTCACGCGGTTCACCCGTCATGACTGAGGTGTAAAAACAGCTGCGGCGATTGGTGTGACAGGCCGGTCCCTCCTGCAAGACGATGACCAAAAGGCAATCTTGATCACAGTCGTACCGCAGATCGACCAAAGTCTGCCGATGACCGCTGGTCTCTCCCTTCACCCAAAAGCTTTGACGTGATCGCGACCAGTAGGTGACAGAGCGGCTGCGCAGCGTTTTTGACACCGCTTCTGCATTCATCCAAGCCAGCATAAGAACTTCATGGGTCTCAGCACATTGCGCGATGACCGGCAAAAGTCCGTTGGCATCATATTTTAGCGTTTGCGGGTCGAACATCTCAGGCCTCCTCTTGCATTTCACCTCTGCGGCTTATCTATTGGCTGCAACGGAGATTGTCCAAACAATGACTGAACAAATTGAGCTAATCAAACTTTATTCCACAAGAATTCTCGCGCTCGCAGTGCAGATGCCGCATGTGGGACGACTGGAAAATCCAGGCGCAAGCGTCATGCGGCGCTCACCGCTGTGTGGATCGAAGGTGACCGTTGATGTGACCATGCAGGATGGCAAAATTACCGAATTTGCACAGACTGTGAAAGCCTGCGCGCTTGGGCAGGCGGCGGCCAGTGTTGCAGGGCAAAATATAATTGGGCGCACGGCGGAAGAGGTGGCGCGCGCGCGCGATGAGCTTTCCGAGATGCTCAAATCCGAAGGACCACCGCCCGGCCCGCCCTTTGAAGGCTTTGAGGTCTTGACGCCCGCCCGCGATTATAAAAACCGCCACGCAAGTATTCTTTTGTTGCTCGAAGCCACCGCAGAGGCTTGCGCCAGCATCATGTCTCAAAATTCCCCATAATCCGATATGTTTTTAACACAGAATTAACTATTACTGCCCAAATTGACTGCAAATTTAATCAATTTTTTGATTAATTGTTTTTTAACGAAACGCGCAGTCACAATGCCCAACTATACTTTACACGCAATCGATGGCACGGCCTCCAATGTTTTGGGCAGTGGTTTCACATGGGGCCACACCGGCGCTTTTAACTATGATGAGGCCAATACGCAGATCGAAACCTTGGTTTTTACGGATAATGACGCGGTGCTGACGGTCACGAATACCAGCTTAGAGCAACTCCACTCGCTCAATGGTATTATTCAAAATAGCAATGCAAGAGTCGGAGGCTCTTGGACGGTCACCGGATCGGACGGATCATGTTTTAAGGTTTGGAGAATGCTCGCGCCAGCTCAGGTTGAGGGCTACCTGCTGTTCACGCAAGACCTCACCAATGGGATGACCTATACGCTTTCTGGGTTCACCACAGGCGATCCTATGCCCTATGCGCAGATCGCACAGCAAAATACACCGTGCTTCACGGCCGGAACTTTAATTGACACACCGACCGGCGCGAAGCCTGTGGAAACGCTCCGCACGGGCGATCTGGTGCGCACCCTGCACCACGGACCGCAAAGCATCCGCTGGATTGGGAAAAAAGCCATAAAACTTGCACCCAATTTTCCGCAAGACAAACTCAGACCTATTCAAATTTCCATCGGTGCTTTGGGACAGGGGCTACCGCACAAGCCCTTACGCCTATCCCGTCAACATCGTCTCTTGGTGTCATAGCCGATAAATCGGCGCATGTTTGGCACGCGTGACAGCCTCATCGCGGCCGTTAAGCTGACCGACTTGCCGGGGATTTCGATCGACACGCACTGCACTGCCGTGACATATATCCACCTTCTATTTGATCAACATGAGGTGATTTTTGCCAATGGCGCGCCCTGCGAGAGCCTGCACACCGGAGCAGAGGCTATGAAATCTATCTCCCCAGCCGCCCGAGCAGAATTATTTGCCCTATTTCCGGAACTGATGACCGATCCAAACCCTCGCCGCCTGGCCGCGCTGTGTCCCCACAACCGCCAACAGCGACAGCTGATCGCGCGCCATAAGAAGAACAAAAAACCACTTCTTTGCCTATAGGGGCCAGACCCTATCTAGGAGACGACACGCAGCTATATCCTCAGTTAGAGACTTGGAATAAACAGGCCAATGTAGAGCATCGCGATGATTGCAAATGCGCCAATCGCATCCTTGATCGCCTCTTTCGTTTCCAAGCGGCGCGTTTCATCGGCGGCTGATTTACGGGCGTTTGAGAAAAAATTGTCCATGTTCTGCTCCCAACCAATAGTGTTGCCACTTTGTTCTCACAACGGAACACTCATGTAAAGAACTTTTACGGAACATTTGCGAACAAAATATTTAACCCGTTGATATTAAATGAACGGCCTTATCCTGTTCCATCAACCATAGCAGGATGCGAGCGGCTCTGCCTCTTGTGCCAGTGAGGGTCGGATCGCTTTGCAGCAGCATACGCGCGTCTTGATGCGCCGTGGCCATCAATGCGCTTTGCTGTTCCAAGTCGGCGACCTTGAAACGCGGCAGGCCCGATTGCGCAGTGCCAATCACATCACCCGCCCCTCGCATCTTCAGATCTTCCTCGGCAATGAGGAATCCATCCTCCGTATCTCGCATGATCCCAAGCCGCCGCTCGGCAGATTTGCTCAAAGGGGCTTGGTACATCAACAAGCATGTCGAAGCAGCATCGCCGCGCCCGACCCGCCCACGCAACTGATGCATCTGTGCCAATCCAAAATTTTCCGCACGCTCAATCACCATGATCGTCGCATTGGGCACATCTACCCCCACCTCAATCACCGTCGTGGCGACCAAGACCTTTGTCTCACCTGCCACAAAATCTGCCATCGCGGCATCCTTCTGTGCGGGTGCCAATTGCCCATGGACCAAACCGACGTTGCCCTCACCAAGAGCCGCGCGCAAAATTTTGAACCGCTCTTCTGCCGCGGTCAAATCCATAGTCTCACTCTCTTCAACCAATGGGCAAACCCAATAGGCTTGGCGACCCGAAGCGATCGCAGCCTTTAATTTGGAAATCACATCTGCCAGACGCGACAGGGGCACCGCGGCGGTGGCAATGGGTTTGCGCCCCGGTGGCTTTTCATACAGTGTGGAGACATCCATATCGCCATATTGCGCCAATTCCAGAGAGCGCGGGATCGGTGTGGCGCTCATCACGAGGACATCCACCTTGGTGCCCTTGGTGCCCAAAGCCAGGCGTTGCTGCACGCCAAACCGGTGCTGCTCATCAATGATCGACAGGCGAAGATCTTTAAAGGTCACCGCGTCTTGAAAGACCGCATGCGTGCCCACGAGAATGTCAATCGCGCCATTTGCCAAATCCTCCAGCTTTTGACGACGCGCGGCGCTTTTATCCCGCCCGGTGAGCATATCGACGCGCACCCCGGCACGATCGGCCAAAGGCCGCAGACCCTCCAAATGCTGGCGAGCCAAAATTTCCGTGGGAGCCATCAAAACGCCCTGCCCGCCGCTCTCGACCGCCTGCAACAGAGCCATAAAGCCCACCAATGTTTTTCCAGCCCCGACATCTCCTTGCAGCAGCCTATTCATACGCCGGGGGCTGGCCATATCCGCCCCAATCTCAGAAATTGCCTGGCGCTGCGCTCCTGTGGGCGCATAGGGCAGTTGCTCCAAAACTTTTTGTTGCAAATGACCCGTGCCTGCGGTGATCCGGCCTGTGCGAATCCGCGCTTGCGCCCGCGCAATCGCCTTGGTCAGCTGGTGAGCCAGAAATTCGTCATAGGCCAAGCGCACCCGCGCCGGGTTATGGGCCGCCACATCAGCCATAGCTTTGGGCGCATGTGCGTCACGAATGGCCGTGATAAAATCTGGCCAGCCATTATCGCGCAGCACAGAGGGCTCGATCCACTCCTGCAAATCTGGCACTTTGTCCAGAGCCGCACGCACGGCCTTGGACATAAGCTTTCCCGAAACCCCGGCCGTAAGCGGGTAGATGGGTTCAAATTGCGGCAGCTCGTCGCTTGCCCCCAGCCTCAGAATATATTCGGGATGCACCATTTGCGCGCGGTGATCAAACACCTCGAGCTTGCCAGAAATCAATCGTTCCTCACCCAGCGGCAAGATGCGCTCGAGATAGTCCCCACGCGCATGGAAAAAGATCAATTCAATGGTGCTTTGCGCATCCTCCACGATGATGCGATATGGCTTGCCACGGCCTCGGGCCGGAACATGCTTAACCACGCGCACACGCACGCTAAGGGTTTGCGGCGCCGCTAAGCCTTGTACGCTTTGCACCACCCGGCGATCGACCACCGAATGTGGCAGGGTAAAGATCAAATCACGCGGCTTGGTGATTTTGAGCCCGGCGAAGGCCTTGGCACTTTTATCCCCCACACCGCTTAACGTGTTAAGTTCGGCGAAAAGCGGGAAAAGAATTTCAGGGCGCGTGCTCATAGGCCTTCAATCAACGCGATCCAGCCCTCTTCATCAAGGGTCTCTACTCCCAATTGTGTCGCTTTTTTTGCTTTTGAACCTGCACCGGCACCGGCCACCAAAATATCTGTCTTGGCACTGACAGAGCCGGAAACTTTCGCACCCAATGTCTCGGCCCTGGCCTTGGCCTCTGCCCGTGTCATCTGTGTCAAAGTTCCGGTAAACACGACGGTTTTGCCCGCCACTGGGCTACTTGAGCTGTCAATCTGTGGCGCGGGGCTCACCTGCAACTGTGTGAGCAAGAGCTGCAAGGCTGCAAATCGCTCTGGATCTTGAAAAGGTTCAACCACCGATTGGGCCATAACCTCGCCGACCCCTTCAATTTCAACCAAGGCCGCCGCCGCCGCACTTCCCGGCGCAGCGCTCTGCATCGCCTCGCTCAAAGCCTCCCATGTGACGAAGCGATTGGCCAAAAGTTTAGCGGCACCTTCGCCCACATGACGAATCCCAAGAGCAAAAATCAGACGGTGCAATTCGATGCTGCGCTTCGCATCGATCCCGTCAAAGAGTTTTTGCGCAGATTTTTCGCCCCAGCCATCGAGATTGCAAAGCTGCTGCAATTGTCCCGGGCCAAAGCGGGACTTCAGGGTAAAAATATCCACCGGTGTTCGGATCCAACCGCGATGGTAGAATTGTTCGATCTGCTTCGCGCCGAGACCCTCGATATCGAAAGCCTGGCGCGAGACAAAATGTTTCAAAGCCTCAATGGCCAAATCCGCCAAAGGTTCATCACCACAATAGCGCCACACCGCATCGCCCGGCGCGCGTTTGCCCTCAATTCCCTCTTGTTTGAGCTTTTCTGCGAAATCAAACGGGGCGCTATCGACCGGTCGGCGCAACAGGTCCACATCGGCGATTTTTGGAATGACATCTCCGGCGCGGTAAATTTGCACCCAATCACCAACACGAATGTCCTTGCCGCCACGGATGCTGTCGCCTTTGCTATCCCGGCCAGCAATATAATCTTCATTGTGCAATGTGGCATTGGAGACCACCACACCGCCAACGGTCACCGGATTGAGGCGCGCCACAGGGCTTAACGCCCCTGTGCGCCCAACTTGAATGTCAATGCCGAGCAATTCAGTCCAAGCCAATTCCGCAGGAAATTTATGAGCTATGGCCCAGCGGGGGGTAGTGGCTCTGAACCCGAGTCGCGCTTGCAACGCGAGATCATCCACCTTGTAGACCATGCCATCTATGTCATAGCCCAGATCAGAGCGGGCCAATTCAACTGCACGATAATGGCTGATCAACTCTTGGGGAGTGTCACAGGTTATAAACAGCGGATTGGTGGAAAACCCCAAATCTTGCAGCCGCGCCACTGCCTCGGACTGGCTGGGAGCTAAGGGTTCGGATAGATCGCCCCAGGCATAGGCGAAAAATAACAATGGTCGCGCCTTGGTAACCTGAGCGTCCAATTGACGAAGAGAACCAGCGGCGGCATTGCGTGGGTTCGAAAAGGGCTTTTGTCCGGCCTGCTCTTGTGTGGCGTTGAGGGCCGCAAAATCAGCGTGGGTCATATAGACTTCGCCGCGCACCTCGAGAACATCGGGCGCGCCGCTCAATGTTTTGGGAATATCGGCGATGGTGAGGGCATTGGCGGTAACCTCTTCGCCGGTTTCACCATCCCCGCGGGTCACCGCGTGAATGAGCTGACCCTTCTCATAGCGTATTGACAGCGAAAGGCCGTCGATTTTGGGTTCAGCCGTCATGCGCATGAGCGACTGGGGCGCAAGGTTCAAGAATTTTTTGAGCCGGGCGACGAAATCCTCCACCTCTTGCACTTCGAAGGCATTTGCCAAGGATAGCATCGGTTGGCGATGACGGATTTTGCCAAAGCCCTCTTTCGGCTTTGCGCCGACTTGATCGCTCGGGCTGTCGCTTCGCTTCAGATGTGGAAATCTTTGTTCAATCTGCGCGTTGCGCCGTTTGAGCTGATCATAGCTGGCGTCATCTATCGATGGGCTGTCATCACGATGATAGGCTTGATTGGCTTGTGACAAAACCAGAGCCAAGCGCTGTAACTCAAGAGCTGCTTGGTCGTCTGTCAGGTCTGATACTGGTGGATCTTGCGCCATTCCGCCCCCCGGATTCTTCGGGGTAAACTACGGATTGGATCCGATCCCGTCCAGAGGTCTTGTGCTATGATCTCTGCCGGCTTTTGTCAGAGCTCATCACTGTCTGCTGCCAATTATGACAAACGCTGATGGCGTGCCCGGCGCGCGAAGTTGTGTCGGTGTTCCGCGGTGCCGGGCAGCATCCGCAGATCTCAAGTTGCCCAGCCCCCAAGTTGCCCGGCCCCAAGTTGCCAGCCCCCAAGTTGCCAGGCCCAAGGACCCAGGGCACAGAATGGCAAAGGCTCAGGCAAATTTTGACCCTTAGGCTGAAATCGCCATATCCTGCGCCGAAGTGTCCGGTTTGGGATCACGCAGCACATATCCGCGCCCCCAAACAGTTTCGATATGGTTTTCGCGGCCAGTGGCTTCGCTCAATTTCTTGCGCAACTTACAGATAAATACATCAATAATTTTCAGCTCAGGTTCATCCATACCGCCATAGAGATGATTTAAGAACATTTCTTTAGTCAGTGTCGTGCCCTTGCGTAGGCTCAGCAGCTCAAGCATTTGATATTCTTTACCAGTCAAATGCACCGCATTCCCGCGCACTTCCACGGTTTTTCCGTCCAAATTCACCTCGATATCACCGGTCTTGATGATAGATTGCGAATGCCCTTTTGAGCGCCGAATGATGGCGTGAATGCGTGCGATCAATTCCTCGCGGTGAAACGGTTTGGTCAGATAATCATCAGCGCCAGACCCAAATCCGCGCATTTTATTTTCTGTGTCGGTCTCGCCGGAAAGGATTAAAATCGGCGTATCGATACGAGCGACACGCAATTGGCGCAGAACATCATGCCCGTTGATATCAGGCAAAACCAAGTCGAGCAAAATCAGGTCGTAATCATAGAGCTTCGCTAAATCAATGCCTTCTTCCCCTAGGTCCGTCGTATAGACGTTAAAGTTCGCATGCCCCAACATAAGTGCAATACTTCTAGACGTAACAGGATCATCTTCAATCAAAAGTACACGCATAAAAATCCCCAATATCAGCTAAAAACATCCTGAAATAAACTGGTTAATTTAACGTTACTCATAAACTCGATTTCTGTAAACTATTGATCAAATTAACGATACTTTTTCAAGGCCGTCGCACGCAGCGCCGACTCGCCGTAGCGGGCAACCGCTGTTTGCCAGCTGCAATATTCATCTTGCGTCAAATCATAGAGACGACAGGCCTCTTCCAATGAGATGAGCCCAAAACGTACGGCTTTCACGACCACCGCCTTGCGAGAGGCGACCCAGCGCTTTGTGGTGGGCGGCGGCAGGTCACCACGGCTCAAAAACCCACCATCGGGCAGCTGAACCGTGCGAGGACCGGGAACCTTACGAATATGCATGCTGCGAGCTCCTTTCTCGCCGCCAATTGACCGCAAAGCACTTAATGTGTTGTGAAATGTATTGTGGAGCGCGGGAATTTTGTTATTATAATTTTGCTAAATTCTGCAGGACTGAGCACCTCCCATGCGCCACGAGACCCCTTTAAATTCCCTTGGTTTTGCCAAGGCACCCGCCGACACGCGGGTGGTTGTAGCCATGTCAGGCGGGGTTGATAGTTCGGTTGTTGCGGCGGAATTAGCGGCGCAAGGCTATGATGTTGTTGGTATTACCCTGCAACTTTACGATCACGGAGCCGCACTCGCAAAAAAAGGCGCCTGCTGTGCTGGCCGTGATATACATGATGCGCGCCGCGTGGCCGAAGAGCTCAATTTTCCGCATTATGTATTGGACTATGAAAACACGTTTCGCGAAGCGGTTATCGACGATTTCGCTGAAAGCTACCTTGCTGGGGCCACGCCCGTGCCTTGCATTCGCTGCAATGAGCGGGTGAAATTCAAAGACTTGCTGCAAACGGCCAAAGATCTTGATGCAGATTGCATGGCCACAGGCCATTACATCCAGCGCAAAACCGGTGCGAATGGTGCGCAATTGCATATGGCCGCAGATCATAATCGCGATCAAAGTTACTTTTTGTTCTCGACCACCGCTGAGCAACTCGACTACCTGAGATTTCCCTTGGGGCATTTGACATCCAAGGCAGAAACGCGCGCTCTGGCGAGCAAATACGGGCTTGGCGTGGCCGATAAACCCGACAGCCAAGATATTTGTTTCGTGCCAGATGGAAATTACGCCGCGGTGATCGAAAAACTGCATCCGGGCTCTGCAAAGCCGGGTGATATTGTCGATCAGAGCGGCAAGGTCTTGGGAACCCATAACGGCATTATCCACTATACAATTGGCCAAAGGCGCGGACTTGGCATTGGCGGGTTGACCGATCCAATCTATGTGGTCCGTTTGGATATTGAGAACCGACAGGTGGTTGTCGGACCGAAAGAGATGCTGGCCACGCGGCAAGTGCGACTAAAGGAGGTCAATTGGCTTGGGGATGAGCCTTTGACGGCCCAGTCCGAATGGAGCATCGCCGCCAAAGTCCGATCCACACGCCCGCCGCGCGACGCTGTTCTGCGCCCGCTGTCTGAGACCGAAGCGATGGTTGAGCTGATGGTCGCCGAAGAGGGTGTCGCCCCGGGTCAGGCATGCGTGTTCTATGATCCCGATGGGAGCCGGGTTTTGGGCGGTGGCTGGATCACCCGCGGCTAAGGCTACCCAAGACCTCTCAGCACCGCGCGCGCCGCGCAATAGGGCAACTCCGGATCCCCTTTGCCAAGGCGTGTCATCGTCGTTTTTATGGCCTGCGCCTGAGCGTCCGGTGCATCCAAAATTTGCTGTAAGGCAGGTGCAATGCGCTCAGCCTTGCAATCTTTTCCAATAAATTCTGGCACAGCGCGGGTTTCTGACACCAAATTGACCAAAGTTACCGTGTCTATTTTGAGCATCGCACCGATTACCAGCCGTGAGATAAAGCCCATGTCATAGGCAATCACCATCGGCGTGCCCGCCGCAGCCAGCTCCAGCGATACGGTGCCGGAGGCCGCCAATGCCGCTGTCGCAGCGCCGTAAGCAACAAGGCGCTGTTCAGCCGCATCCGCCGCAGTCAGCCCGGCACCTGTGACCAGGACTGTATCTTGCGCAAGAGCGTCAATTTCAGCCCGCAAGAGAGGCTCCAAATGCGGCAAGGTCGGAAAAATAAGTTGAAATTCTGCAAAACATGGCTGTGCCACGACCTTGCAAAAAATGGGCAAAAGGCGCTTTATTTCTGAGGCTCGAGATCCGGGCAAAACCACCAAAGACCTGCGCGCTGGATCTAAGCCGAAATCGGCCTGAAACTGGGCAATCTGTTTGGATGTGACCGCGGCCTGCGCCGCGACCGGGTGACCTACGAAATCACAGGCCATACCCTCCGCTTGCATATAGGGCGGCTCAAACGGCAATAGCGCCAGCACATGGTCGATATAGGCTGCCATTTTCTTGGCCCGTCCGGGACGCCAAGCCCAAACGGAAGGCGCCACATAGTGGCAGGTTCTAATCGACGGGTCAGCCGCTCGCACAGCCCGGGCCACCCGCAAGCAAAAATCAGGGCTGTCGATCGTGACCAATATATCTGGCTTCCACGCCAGCACCTCCGCAACGGTCTGATCCAAGCGGCGCTTAAGGGCGAAATATTTTGGCAAAACCTCCGCCAGCCCCATGACCGAGAGCTCCGCCATATCAAATAAACTGTCCAGACCTTCGCTCTGCATCTCCGGCCCGGCGATGCCGCGAAAGCGCACATCCGGTTTAAGCTGACGCAGACCGCGCATAAGCTCCGCCCCGAGCCGATCGCCGGAGGCCTCACCGGCCAAAAGGAACAGTTTCACAGCTCTGCCTCACACACCCAAAGAAAAAGCCCCAAACGATCCGCCTCTGTGATGACATCTGGTAAATCCAGCGCAACCACTTCGCCGTGCAAAATCGCAACGCCCGCCAAGCCTGCCCGCGCGGCCTGCGCCATCGTTTCCGGGCCAATGGCCGGCAGGTCAACGCGCCGCTCTTGGCCAGCCTTCGGAGCCTTATAGAGCACACCGCCCTCGGGCCAATCGGCGGGGCGCAGCTCCGATAGGCTGGACAACATCCACTGGGTGCCCCCAAAAGCTTCGACAGCCAGAATATGACCGGATGCCACCACGCAGCCCTGCCCCATATCCAAAGGCGAGAGCCCTTCAACCACCTGTTGAGCCCGTGCCACATCTGCCCGATCTTGCGCGCCTGGCTGGCGGATGCTCAACACCCCCACAGGCGGTAGGAGCGCTGGGACAAGCTGAGTGAAGCCAACAACTTCAAACCCAGCCTCTTCGAAAATATCAATCACACTGCGCAGGGCGGCATCATCACCACCCGCAAGCGCCGCAGCAATCTTTGCCACAAGGGGCTGCGTTGCCGCGTCAATGCGCTCCGGATCAATCTTGGGCCGCCTAATCGCGCCTGCAAAACAAACCTGCGCCACCCCGCGCGCTTTCAACAGATTTAGGAATGTTCCCAGTGTTTCCAGACGAAACGTTATGTCCACGTCTAGCCCCTCGGGCTCAAATTGTTCCAGAGCCGCGATCACCGGCGCGTGGGAGCTGTTGCGAACGATCAGCCCAGGCAAGGCGCCCTGCCCGCATATAAGCGCCAGCATCCGTTCAACCCGGTGTCAAAAACGAGCGACCACTGTCGCCCAGAATAAAATCGACAATCTCCTGCACATAGGCACTGTCGGTTTCCTCACCCAGTCGTTTCGCCCGATCCTGAAACGCACCTTCCCCCTGGGCCAGCATCTGAAACGCAGCGCGCAGAGCCGTGATGTCTTTGCGATCCACGCCACGGCGCTTGAGTCCAACCAAATTCAGACCATCCAACTCGCCTCGTGACGCCTGCACCAAACCAAAGGGAATCACATCATTGGTCACCATGGTCACAGCGCCAATAATCGCACCCCTCCCCAGGCGCACGAATTGATGCACGCCGCAAAGGCCGCCTACAATCACCTCGTCTTCGATGATCACATGGCCGGCAATGGCGGCAGAATTTACAATGATGACCCGATTTCCCAGACGTGCGTCATGGGCAATGTGGCAGCCCGCCATCAGCAAACAATCATCGCCAATCGAGGTGACACCGCCGCCTCCTTGAGTGCCCAGATTGATGGTCACATGCTCTCGGATGGTATTGCCTTTGCCGATCTTAAGCTGTGAGACTTCGCCTTTAAACTTCAAATCCTGTGGAATTTCCCCAATCACCGCAAATGAGAAGATCCGCGTGTCTGAGCCGACTTTGGTTTGCCCGCGAATAACCACATGCGAGCTGCATACCACATTTTCGGCCAGCTCCACATGCGGCCCGATCCAACAAAACGGACCAATTTCACAGCCCGCCCCAATGCGGGCCCCTGGCTCAACAACCGCTGACGGATGAATCTGTGCGGTGCTGTCTATGCTCACTTGCCGGTCTCCGGCAAATCCATCATGGCGGTAAATTCGGCTTCTGCTGCCATCTCACCATTGACCAAGCCACGGCCCTTAAATTTCCAGATTTTAGACCCGCCGCGGAGGGTCTCCACATGCAATTCCAAAACATCGCCAGGCACAACTTTACGGCGGAATTTGCATTTATCTATGGCCATAAAATAGATCAACATATTCGTATCTGCCAAGTTATGGGTCACCCCGACCATAACCGCCGCGGTTTGCGCCAGAGCTTCGACGATTGTGACACCCGGCATGATGGGCGTGCCGGGAAAATGGCCTTGAAAATGAGGTTCATTCATCGTGACATTTTTGATCCCACGCGCCGATTTCACCCCGTCGATATCTTCGACACGATCTACCAAAAGGAAGGGATAGCGATGGGGGAGGATTGCTTGAATCAGTTGGATGTCAGCGCTTGCGAGTTCGGTCATGTCTATAATCCTTAATTTTAGTAAAGCTATCAAACCCTGGCGCGCCGTGCAACATTTGCCACAGCTGACTTACCAGCCGATATTCTGCGCGCAGGGGGCAACGGAGGTTTAATTATCAGCCAGATAGGCCTCATCAACCCGCTCAACCAAAAGTTCTGTGATGTCGATGCCCTCAATGCTGCGCAAAATTGAGCTTTTCTCCAAAATCACCGTCGCATTGAATTGCTGCATAATCAGATCGAAAAAGGGCTCGATACGTTTGAAAAACTGCGGTTTCAGCCCCTTAAATTGCTCGTCGACCTGCCGTATTTTTTCAAGCCTTGCGCTGCGAATTTTCTGCACTTTTGCATCAAATGCAGCCGCGGCGGCGGCGAATTCTTCAGCAGATAGGTTCGCACGATCCTCTGTCAGCTGTAGCTCTTCATCTTTCAAGGCATTGAGAATGAGCGTATTTTCCGCAGCTACGTCTTGGTTGTCTTTGCGGAACTGCTCGCGCATGGATTTGCCATAGATTGAGATTTCATAGGCCCGATCAAGATCCACCACCAATATAGATGTCTCCTGAGCCGCCAAAGGCGCTCCGAGGAATGTCCAAAACAAGATGAGCCGCAGCACAGAAAGCCGGACTGACCCGGCGCAGGCAGCCATCAAAAAGACGTCGACACGGTGAGATCGAAATTCTGCTCAACGTCATGTTCTGCCGTCTTAACCGCATCCGTGAAGTTGAAGCGCAGCGGACCAATCGGCGTGTTCCAGAAGATCGACACACCCGCCACCGCGCGCAGGGTGAAATCATCGTGGAAAATTGTATTGGCCGGTGCTTGGCCGGTCCCAGAGCCCACATGGGCCGAGTTTAAGCCCCATACGGAGCCCGCATCTAAGAACGCGCCAAACTCAATGCCGTATTCTTCGGGCAGACCGATTGGAAATTGCGTTTCAAACCGCGCAACGGCGTAATATTCACCGCCAAGCGCGTCATTAATTGAGTTGCTGCTGTCCACTTCGCGCGGGCCGAGACCGCCGGGCGCGAAGCCACGAAACAGGCCAGAACCGAGGAAAAAGCGATCCGTGACCCGACTTGAGCTGCCACTGGCATAATTGAGCGCACCGCCTTCAAGCGTTGCTGTGACTTTGAAGTCCTCATTGCGCACATAGGTTTCGCCGCCCAGTTTCACATTCGTGCGGACAAATCGCGCATCTCCGGCCAGTCCAAAATCTTGGGACAAACGGAGGAACATCCCGGCTTTCGGATTTAGACCAGTTCGGCGGTTGTCAAAAGAGTAACTATAGCCCAGGCCAAAGGTTTTGCGGTCACCCTCTGAGGCTTCTCCGGTAATAACGGCTGAGCTTGTGGTCACATCTGTCAGCTTTTCTGTTTCATAGAAGAATTTCGGTGTCAAAAATCCAGATTCGCTGACCGGAAAGCCCAAAGCCGCGTCAAATCCGACGGAACCGGTATTATACCGGGCGTTGTTGTTGCTTGTGCCTTGGTAATCAAGCCCAAAACTCAAACTCAAATCGCGGTTGTATAGCGACGGCTCTTTGAAGCCAAAATTAAAATTGCGGGTGCTTGAGGTGGTGTTGACGCCAAAACTGGTGGCTTGGCCCCGTCCCAAGAAATTTGCTTCGCGAAAACTGGCCACCAACCCGACCCCATTGGCGGAGTTATAATTGGCACCGAATTTCAAGCTGCCGGTGGGCTTCTCAGTCACCTCAACTTTGATGATGCGTTGATTGGGCGCAGACCCCTCCTGGGCGGTTACATTCGACCGTGCAAAGAAGCCCAGAGCCCTAATCCGTTCTGCGCTGGCGCGAATTTCACGCGGGTTTAGCGCATCGCCCTCAACGATTTTAAACTGTCGCCGGATTACCCGGTCCAGTGTGGTCGTATTGCCGGCAATATCAATCCGCTCAACAAACACCCGCGGGCCGCGAGATAGGATAAAATCAATATCCAAAGCCAAGCTTTCATTGTTACGGGTCACGCGCGGCTCAACACGCACGAAATCAAGCCCCAGCTCCAAAGCGCGGCGTTCCATCCGCGCAATCGTACTTTCGACCAAGGTCGGAGAGTAGATATCCCCCTGCTCGACTTTGATCGCCTTTTCGAAATTGGCCGCATCTACATCTTCGAGGCTTGATGTCGTTGTAATCTTGCCAAAGGAAAATTGCTGCCCCTCTTGAACGCG
>Ga0209654_1001226_pt1 | contig 21042 bp, 15 predicted proteins | sample SaaInl1SG_22_DNA_FD_184646 | JGI IMG/M metagenome (GOLD analysis project Ga0209654, IMG submission 184646) | Marine microbial communities from expanding oxygen minimum zones in the Saanich Inlet - ESP_161SG_22_DNA (SPAdes) (version 2) | ecosystem: Environmental > Aquatic > Marine > Intertidal... | reverse complement strand
CTAATTTTGAACCAGTATTGTATTCCTTTGATGTAAAATCTAATAGAAAAGATTCTATTGCTACAAGTACTGTCATAGACGCTACCCCGCTTTTTAGTAAAGATGTAAGTGCATTGGGTATGCCTGAGGGTTACAAAAAAAGATACAAAGCTTCTCGTTTAGATTCGGAAAGAAGCTTTATAGAAGGTATTAAGAGTTACCCTATGAATATTGAGGCAAGACACGTAAAAACTTATTTTGCAGGCAATCCTCCTTCTAATTCAAGCTTGGGGTCTATCTCTGTAGAGATTAATAACTCCATGATATTACTTCCTGCTGAACCTATGAAAAGACGCTATTTTGACAAGCGCGTTGGTTGGTTCGAGAGAGATCAAGTAGATTATGGATTAGATGCTCAAGAGAGTAAAACAGTGAAGTTTCTAGACAGATGGAGACTTGAAGTTAAAGAAGAAGACATAGAGAAGTTCAACCGAGGGGAATTGGTAGAACCAAAGAAACCAATCATTTATTATGTAGACAGGGCAACACCAAAACAATGGGTGCCTTTTATTAAGCAAGGAATTGAAGATTGGCAAGTGGCTTTTGAAGCCGCAGGATTTAAAAATGCTATAATAGCTATGGATCCTCCAACACCAGAGGAAGATCCAGAATGGTCTCCTGAAGACGTGCGTTATTCCGTAGTGCGTTATTTAGCTTCACCAATACCCAATGCAAACGGACCTCATGTAAGTGATCCAAGAAGTGGCGAGATTTTAGAATCTGACATTAACTGGTACCACAATGTAATGAGTTTATTACGCAACTGGTATTTTGTTCAAACTGCGGCCATAAACCCAGAAGCACAAGGTGTAGCTTTCAAAGATGAAGTAATGGGTCGTTTAATACAATTTGTTTCTTCTCATGAAGTAGGGCATACTTTAGGACTTCCTCATAATATGGGAAGTTCTGCTGCCTATCCTGTAGATTCTTTAAGATCTGCAAGTTTTACCAGTAAATACGGTACTGCACCATCCATTATGGACTATGCCCGTTTTAACTACGTGGCTCAGCCAGAAGACAAAGGGGTAGCCCTTATGCCAAACATTGGTGTTTATGACAAATACGCTATTGAATGGGGATACAGACCTATCTTAGATAAAACGGCAGAAGAAGAAAAACCAATACTAGACAGCTGGATTATGGCCCATGATGGAGACCCATTATACCGCTTCGGACACCAACAAGGAGGGGACGTGGTAGACCCGAGTTCTCAGACAGAAGATTTGGGAGACAATGCTATGAAAGCCAGTATGTACGGAATTAAAAACCTACAAAGAATTGTCCCTAAACTGATCGAATGGACCTCAGAAGATGGTAAAAATTATGATGATTTAGAAATCCTTTACGGGCAAGTTCTGTCTCAGTTTAACCGCTATATGGGTCATGTGTCTAACAACATTGGTGGGGTATATGAAAACCACAAAACCTACGATCAAGAAGGCGCTGTTTATACGCCAGTGGCTAAGGCGCATCAGCGGGACGCTATGAAATTTTTACAGCGTGAATTGTTTCAAACACCTGAGTGGATGCTAGACCAAAACATCTTTAATAAAATTGAGTACTCGGGAACGGTAGACCGTGTTCGTGGGGTTCAGGTAAGAACTTTAAACAACGTACTTAGCCTTGGTAAGATGGCGAGACTCATTGAACATGAAACAGCCATGGGTTCTAAGGCCTATACTTTAACCCAAATGATGTCTGAACTCAGAAGAGGGATCTGGTCTGAAATTTACAATGGTCGCGCTATAGATACTTATAGAAGAAACCTACAGAAAGGACACATTGACCGCTTGGCTTATTTAATGACTGCAGACAGTCAGAGAAAATTACCGAGCTACGGAGGGTATCAGAAATCTACTGCAGTGAATACATCTCAATCAGATATTCGCTCTGTAGTAAGGGGTGAATTAGTGACCCTTAGAGTACAATTGAGAAATGGATTAGCCAATGCGGCCAATACCATGTCTAGATACCATATGCAAGATGCCATTGCTAGAATCAATGACATTTTGGATCCTAAATAATTCAACCAAACCAATTATAAAAAAAGGGAGGCTTTTAGCCTCCCTTTTTTTTTTGCTCCGTTTTAACAGACCAGCCAGTAGAATGTTAAATAAGTCCCAAACCCAACAGACTTTTTAAACTATTCTAAATATCCATAGTCTAAGAGGAAACATTAAAAATCAATAACATGAAAAAAACAATCTTATTATCGATGGTTGCCTTAGCAGCTTCAGTAAACCTTCAAGCACAAGAAGAACAAAGGCCTAGTCCAGAAAGAGGTCCAAGAATGACACAAGAAAGCGCTAGACCAAATAGGTATGAAAACGGTGAAAGAAGACCAGAATTGTCTCCAGAGCAATGGGCAGAATTACAGACAAAGAAAATGACTTTGGCCTTAGATTTAAACAGCAAGCAACAAAAAGCGGTTGCGCAACTAATGCGTCTTGAAGCTAAAAAAAGGCAAGACACAAGAGTTCCCAAGAATAAAAAAACAAACCAAAGCACGCATAATCTAGATAAAAATAAGGGACAAGAAACCCAAAGATTTACCCGTCAATTGGCCAGATTAGATCAAAAAATTGAATACAAATCTGCCATGAAAGCCATTCTAAATGACCAACAGTACGAGCAGTGGAGCCGTCATTTTACGAGAAAACTACACAGGAAAACTCAGGAAAAAGGACAGCTCGGAAAGGGACAGTTTAGAAAAGGTCCGCATAGAAAAGGAAGGCCAAAAGAAGGAAATAGAAGATCCCTATAACAGTTCAGGCGCTAAGCGTTCCAATGCAGCAATGGTGAAATCCAAATCTTCATAACTCAAGGCGTCATTTAAAAAATAACTCTCATAAGCAGAAGGGGGTAAATAAATCCCTTGTGCCAACATAGCGTGAAAGTATTTTTTAAATATTTCATTGTCGCCCGCAGCGGCAGAAGAAAAATCTGTTACAGCAGCCTCACAAAAATGAACAGAAATCATGGAACCCAGCCTATTGATCGTATGGGGAATACCGTGCTTGAGTAGCACGCCTTCTATTCCCTTATGTAAATAGGCTGTTTTTTCTGCCAAACGTTTGAATACCCCTTTGTCCTTTGATAGTGCTTGTAACATGGCCAAACCTGCACTCATAGCAAGCGGATTCCCAGACAGTGTTCCCGCCTGATACACCGGTCCATCTGGCGCCAAATAATTCATTATTTCTGCCCTAGCTGCAAAAGCACCTACCGGCAAACCACCACCAATTACTTTACCAAAACAAACAATATCTGCTGGAACATCCAAAACCTCTTGGGCCCCACCTGCTGCGAGTCTAAAACCAGTCATAACCTCATCAAAAACAAGTAATATACCCTCGTGGGTACAAAGTCTTTTAAGGCCTTGAATAAAAGCAGCTTCTGGAGGAATACAGCCCATATTACCCGCTACTGGCTCAATGATAATTGCAGCAATATCATCCTTGTGTTCTTGCACCAATTGTTGTACCCCTTCCAAATCGTTATAATCTGCCAAAAGGGTGTCTTTTGCCGTTCCTTTTGTCACGCCAGGACTACTAGGAGCACCAAAAGTTACTGCACCACTCCCCGCCTGTATTAAGAAAGCGTCTGAATGTCCGTGGTAACAACCCTTAAATTTAATGATCTTATCTTTTTTCGTAAACCCCCTGGCCAAGCGAATGGCACTCATACAGGCTTCTGTGCCTGAATTGACAAATCTAATTTTATCTATACCAGGGACCATACTCACTGCAAGTGAGGCCAATTCCGTTTCAATAGCGGTGGGCATTCCAAAAGAGGTACCCAAAGCAGCTTTTTCTGTTACGGCTTTTAAAACAGGCTCGTAAGCGTGCCCTAAAATAAGTGGGCCCCATGAGGCAATAAAATCTACATACCTATTTCCGTCTACGTCGAATAGGTACGCTCCCTTAGCGCGTTCAACAAAAACAGGAGTTCCACCAACTGCTTTAAAAGCCCTTACTGGAGAATTTACACCGCCTGGGATTACTTTCTGTGCCGCTTTAAAAAGGGCGCTACTTCTCTGATAATTCATCTATTCTATACTAATTTTAAGTGAGGTACCCACCTGAATGTCATTGCTCCTAAGGCCATTGATCTTCTTGAGTGTGTCTACAGAAAGACCGTATTTTTTGGAAATTCCAAAAAGAGTGTCTCCTTTTTGAACCTGGTGCGTTCTGCCATTCGTTTGCCTATTTATAGGATTCTGATTGTTTTCTGCAATAATTTTTTGGGCTTTTCTCGGTTGGTCGTATTGGTCTAACCTATACTTTTCTATCTGAGCAATAAGCTTTGCTGGATACTTGGGATCTGTCGCATAGCCTGCTTTTTTTAATCCCCTTGCCCAAGCTTTATAATCTGTGATTCGGTAGTCAAATAAAAACGCATATCTGCTACCATTGGCTAAAAATAAACTGTGGTCTCTGTAGGACTCTCTGGGATGTAGGTATTTCCTAAAGCACTCCCCTTTTTCGTCGTCGTCATGAGTGGTAGAAGGGCCTCGCCATTTGGTATGACATTTTATCCCGAAGTGGTTGTTAGACTTTCGGACCAAATTACTGCTGCCAGCACCGCTTTCTAAAAGACCTTGGGCTAGGGTAATGCTGGCAGGAATACCATAAGCTTCCATTTCCTCTAAGGCAATGGGAGCGAAGGTACGAATGTACTCTTCTGCAGAATTAAAGGTATAGGTGGTGAATCCGTCTGTGTTTTCACCCAAGGATTTGTTGGGCTGAACCCCTTGTCTGCTTGATTTTTCGTAGGCCTTTTTTGACTGAGCATAGCTGCGCTTCTTTTTTGCGAAACAGCCACTGAGCAATAACGCAACACAAACCAATCCTAAAAAAGATTTCAATCTCATAGCAACCATCTTATACCCTGCTTCTGTAATTTTTCATTCATGCCTTCAATGGCTTGCAACCCCCCAGTATGAATCATTAGAATATGGGCTCCAGATTCAAAATAATCATTCGCAATGAGGTCCATGACGCCAAAAACCATTTTAGCAGTATAAATGGGATCCAAAACAATGCCCGTATCCATGTTAAATTGGTTGGCAAAATGAACCAGTGTAGGGGTCACTTTTGCATAACCCTCAAAATGATACGATTCAAAAAGGGACCAATTATTCTGCTGGGTAAAATTACAAATATCTTTTTGCAAAAAAGCGCCTTTTAGAGCTGGAAATCCAAGAATTTCTTGGTGGTCAAATGCAGCTTCTGCCAATCCAGATAGCGTGCCTCCAGTACCCACAGCCACGGAAATATGGGTGAATTCAGTGTCCAAATCATGGAGTATTTCTGTACAGCCCTTGACCGCTAATGCGTTGGTCCCCCCTTCTGGAATGAGATAAAAATGACCAAAAGTCTCTTGCAATTTGGCCACAAATTGTGGCCGATGCTTTTCTCTATACGCCTCCCTAGTCACAAAATGAAAAGACATTCCATGAGATTTTGCTTTCTCAAGGGTGGGATTCAAGGGCAGACTGGCCAATTCTTCTCCACGAATTACCCCAATGGTTTTAAAACCGTGAACTGCTCCTGCGTAGGCTACCGCGGCAATGTGGTTTGAAAAAGCACCACCGAAGGTGAGCAGCGTATGCTGCTTTGCCGCTTTAGCCGCTTGAATATTGTATTTTAACTTTCGGTATTTATTACCAGAAATACCTGGAAACAACAATTCCTCTCGCTTAAAAGCGAGTTGAATGCCTTTCTCGCTGAGCAAAGGCAAATCTATTTTGGTATATTGAGCTGTTTCGTTTGTCAATGGACTGATCGGAAATTGATTGTAAAATTCGTATTTTTAACGCTTACAAAATAGCTTTTGCCCCTAAATCTCTATAGCCACTCATATGATGAAAAAATACATTCCTGTAGAAGAAGGTGATTTTTACTACGACCCAAGCGGATATAGGGTATTTACTGCCCAATATCACCTAAAGAGAGGTCATTGCTGCGAGAGTGGTTGTAGGCATTGTCCCTATGGGTATGACCCAAAAACAAACAAGCAATAGCACAGTTTACTAAAAGTAGTCATGTTACACTGATACTGTTCAATCGTAATTCACCAGATGAACAATGGGAAAAGATGGCATACTTTTTGATTTTATAGTGATATATTAAATGTGTAATCTTTTTAAAACCGGATTTATGATGAGACAAAAACTATTATTTGCATTACCGCTATTCACCTTTATGATGTTTCTCCAAAGTTGCTCCAGCATAAAGGTCATTACAGATTACGATCCCAATGTTTCATTTGATCGCTACAAGACCTATGCCTTTTATAAGGCAGGAATAGATCAGGTGAAAATTTCTGATTTAGACAAGAGAAGGATTTTAAAATCCTTAGAAAACACCCTACGAGAAAAAGGTTTTTCTGCCAGTGATCAACCAGACATACTCCTCAATTTTTTCACCAAAGAAGAGGCCCAAGTAGACATTTACAACAATGCCGGATTAGGATGGGGCTGGGGATGGAATCCATGGTTTTGGCCAGGAATGGGCATGCAAAATACCCAAGTGACCACCAGAGCAAAAGGGCGTTTGTTTATAGACATAATAGACGCTAAAAGTAAAAGACTCCTTTGGCAAGGAAGTGGCGTAGGCTTTTTAGAACCTCAAGACGACCCTTTAAAAAAACAAGCCAACATTCAAAAATTCGTCAATGAAATTATGACTGCTTACCCGCCATCACTGGAAAAAAAATAAGGGCTTAGTGGAAGACGGTCTTGTCGCAAGATCCATTAAACAACTCCCTGTAAGCTCAGACAATCCAATTATTAAAAAAGCCCTCTTTTTAGAGGGCTTTTTTAATAAAGACTGCTTAATTAATGTATACAGTTAATACAATATAATCGGTACACCATCATGGCAAATCAATTCTGCTGGTGCCGTGACAATGGCACAATCACTCATCACACCCCACTTTACATTGAAAGCAGCGTCTTTTTCAGTATAATCTGCCACTTTATTGAGAAAAGAAGCTGTGTTTATACTACTAGAATAGGCCAAATATCCTTGAGGACCGCCACAGGGTTTACTTCCATATGGAGCAAATTGCCATTGGTTAGTATCTGAACAGCTTATTTGACTTGTCATTCCAACAATTTCATTTAGTAAGTCGCTTAAGACAAGGGCTTCTGCCTCTTGCTGCTCAATGGAGTTATTTCCCGCTCCAGGGGTTTCAATACTCGGTAGATTTTGATCAGTAAAACCATTTGGAAAGCCAATTAACGTACTTGTTTGGTCTTCACTTGTACTATCTGGAACAACAATTCCAGGATTAGAAGTATTTCCCTCTTGGCCGTCAAAACCAATCTCATTCCCAGGGGTATTATAGTCATTTTCAGCCTCTGAAAAAGTAGTTAATTGAGACCATTCCTCTGAAAAATTATCTGAATTATCTTGTGAGCAAGATACCGTTAATCCGATAAATAATACCGTACATAGTGTTTTTAGATTTTTCATAATACTTGTATTTAATGGTTGCAAATACAATGTAAGTCACTGAAAATCAATAATAAAATAAAAGCTCATTTTTTCGAGCATCGGTATATTTTTAAAGATTAAGTGCTTTTTAACTTGTAAAAACTCACTTAAATTCTTAAAACATATGAGGGTATTGCTGCTTAATTTTTGCCATACGCATTCCTAATGTGTGCAGAAATTTCTTATGTGCCTCAGCGGTTGGATTTAAGGGTCTGTGATCCAACCCATTTTGAATAGAGACCACCTCTTTAAGAAGCTTTTTTGTGGGGGGCGTAAAAGTAGCTGCAACCAAAGATTCCCATATATACGCTATGGCCAATTCATTGGGATGAATTAAGTCCATTTTATAGAAACGATAGTCTCGCAATTCATCCATTACTATTTCATAGGATGGAAAATATGCGACTGTTTTTGAATCCTTTGTATTTTCCTTATGCGCATGAATGCCAGCCAATAAATGTGCTTTACCAATAGTGTTTTCTATAAATCCATCTTTTAAATGTCTTACAGGAGAAACGGTATAGATCAGTTTTAGATCAGGATTAATTTGTGCTAAGGCATCTTGAATTTTTGCTAGAGCATTTTCAATCGCAGCAATAGAAGCCAATTCTTTTTGGAATAAATCACCGGGTTGCTTGTGACAATTAGTGACCGTAGTATGATTCAACATATAGCCCCAAGCAGTTCCCAATGTAACAAAGACATGAGTGGCTTTCTTTAGAAAATCATGGCCTAGATCAATCACTTCATTGGCATTTCTAAGGGCGTCTGATAGAACTGCTCGGCTCATTGAGGAGTGAAGCTCATAAGAATGCCATTGCTCTTGATGAAAAAAAAATACCTCTTCCGTAAAATAATGCTTAAACACCATTCTCTGCACCAAGGAGGCGAGCGGAATGGGATGAAATACAATGCCAAAGGGATTGCTCAAAGTCTTGAATTGGTGCTTTGCAAACAAATCGCCTATATGATCACTGAAACAAGAACCCAAGAGCAATACTTGAGCGTCGTAATCTATTTGAAAGTTCAAATTAGATAAAGGCACCTTAGTTTGTAGCTCCATTTAGGTGAGATCTATTCGGTTATAAAATCTTTTGCATGAGCAATGGCCTCTGCAATACCTCCGGGGTTTTTACCGCCTGCTGTGGCAAAGAATGCTTGGCCTCCACCACCACCTTGTATATACTTCCCCAGTGACTTCACTACTTGTCCAGCATTTAGTGACTTTTCAGCCACGAGCTCTTTAGAAATATAGCAAGCCAACAATGCTTTCTCCTCATATTTAGCCCCCAAAAGCAAAAAAGTGTTTGGACTCTGGGCAGCCAATTCAAAACATAAATCTTTCATTGCTGCTGCGTCCAAAGAGACCTCTGCTGCTAAGAAACGTACCCCATTAATTTCTTCAAAGGATGCTGCCAAAGATTTTCCTACATCTCCAGCTTTTTCTTTTTGAAGCACGGCTAAGGAAGCTTTTAACTGTCCAAATTCCTCCTGAAGCTTTTGAATAGCGGTTACCGGATCAGAATTAATTTGCAATTGGCCTAAGACCTGTTGTAAAGTCTGATCTGTTTTTAAATAATAATCTTTAACGGCATCTGAAGTAATGGCTTCGATCCTTCTAATTCCAGAAGCCACAGCAGATTCCCCGGTAATTTTAAACTGCCAAATGTCCCCTGTATTCTTTACATGAGTCCCTCCACACAATTCAATGGAATGTCCAAAACGGATACTTCTCACAGTATCCCCGTACTTTTCCCCAAATAAGGCCATAGCGCCGTCTGCTTGTGCCTGAGCTAAAGGTCGGTTTCTGTGCTCTTCTAAAGGGATGTGTCCGTCTATTCTGGCGTTTACATAATCTTCTACCTCTTTAAGTTGCTCTGTGGTTACTTTTGAAAAGTGAGAAAAATCAAAACGCAAGTATTTAGAGTGTACCGCAGATCCTTTTTGCTCCACATGAGTGCCTAGTATAGACCTTAATGCCTGATGCAATAAATGCGTGGCCGTATGGTTTTTAGACGTTCTGTCTCGTTGTTTCTTGTCTACGGATGCTTTAAAAGAAGCCCTTGGATCTTTTGGAAGGGTATTTGAAAAATGAATAATTTCATTGTTCTCCTTTTTAGTATCTACAATATAAGTCACATCTCCATTCGGGGCTTCTAAATAGCCTTTGTCTCCAACTTGCCCACCCCCTTCTGGATAAAAAGGCGTTAAGTTAAATACCAATTGGTACATTTCTCCTTCTTTTTTTGAAGTGACTTTTCTATACTTAGCAATTTTAACTTGCGTCTCTAAAAGATCATAACCAATAAACTCTTGGGTGTCGTCTTCCATCAAGATTTCCCAATCTTCTTTTGAAACTTCAGATGCCGCTCTTGAACGCTGCTTTTGAGCCTGCATTGATTTTTCAAATCCTGATTGATCCAGCGCATAGCCTCTTTCAGAAAGTATCAGAGCGGTTAAATCAATAGGGAAGCCATAAGTGTCGTATAATTCAAACGCTTTCTCTCCTGCTAGAACCTTATCTTTTGCGCTAAGAATAAGTGTGTCTAGAAGCTGTAATCCTTGCTCTAATGTTCTTAAGAATGATTGCTCTTCTTCTTTTATGACATTTTCTATTAATTGCTTTTGGGCTTTTAATTCAGGAAATGCATCTCCCATGGTTTTGGAGAGTACTTGGACCAATTTAAACATAAAGGGCTCTTTAGTGTTTAAAAAAGTAAACCCATAACGAATGGCCCTTCTAAGAATTCTTCTAATGACATAGCCTGCTCCTGTATTACTTGGTAATTGACCATCTGCTATAGAAAAAGCTACTGCTCTAATGTGATCTGCTATAACCCTAATGGCAATATCTGTTGGGGTATCTTTGCCATAAGCCCTACCACTAATGACCTCTATTTCTTTGATAATAGGGATAAACACATCTGTGTCGTAATTGGACTGAACCCCTTGTAAAACCATACAAAGTCTTTCAAATCCCATTCCTGTGTCTACATGCTTTGCTGGAAGTGGCTCTAAAACACCATTGGCTTTTCTATTGAATTGCATAAAAACCAAATTCCAAATCTCCACTACTTGAGGGTGGTCCATATTGACCAAACTAGCTCCTGAAACAGCTGCTTTCTCTTCTGGAGTACGAATATCTACATGGATTTCTGAACAGGGACCACAGGGACCTTGGTCGCCCATTTCCCAAAAATTATCTTTCTTATTGCCAAATAAAATTTGTGATTCAGGTACAATCTCCTTCCATAAAGACAATGCCTCTGCATCCATCTCTAATTGATCTGCATCTTTGCTACCTTCAAAAACTGTCACATACAAACTACTAGGGTCTATCTTAAATACGTCTACCAATAAAGACCAGGCCCATTGTATGGCCTCTTTTTTAAAATAACCATCTACATTGTCTTTTGACACACCAAAACTCCAATTACCAAGCATCTCAAACATGGTATGGTGGTAGGTATCCTTGCCCACTTCTTCCAAGTCATTGTGCTTACCACTGACCCGCAAACATTTTTGAGTATCTGCAATCCTTTGATTTTTAGGAATAGTATTTCCCAAAAAGTATGGCTTAAAAGGATTCATCCCAGCATTGGTGAACATGAGGGTTGGGTCATCCTTAATTACCATTGGAGAAGAAGGCACTATTTGATGGTTTTTATCTTTAAAAAAAGCTAAAAATTGGGCTCTAATATCTTGAGATTTCATGGGCATTTAAATATTTTACTACTGCTAAACACACTAAAATAATATCTGGTTTAAATTGTGAATATTTCTTAAGCTTTTCTCAAAACTAGGAGCGAAAGAAAAACAATGTTTATATTTGTTTTAATGCTGCTAACAACGGCACAAAAATAGCATAAATTCCAGAGATGTCTAAGGTAAAATACTATTACGACGCAGATACACTTTCTTACCGTGAAATTTCGGATAAGAAAACCACTCGTTTTAAAAAGGCGGTTTTATTCCTTTTGGCCTCTTTTTTATTTGGCATGATGGGTTTATTATTTCTACTCAACACCTCAATAGTGAATACACCCAAGGAATTGAGTTTGTCTAGAGAGCTTAAAAATTTAAGTTTTCAATTTGAGCAACTCAATAAAAAAATGGATGAAGCTACTGCTGTATTGGCAGATGTTGAAAATAGAGACAATACTATTTACAGGGTCTATTTTGAAGCAAATCCAATCCCTGAATCTCAAAGAAAAGCTGGGTTTGGAGGGCTAAATAGGTACAAGGCTTTAGAGGGATACGCACATTCTAATCTAATTATCAATTCGGCCAAGAAACTTGACATTCTTCAAAAACAGTTGGTAGTTCAGTCTAAATCACTAGATGAAATAAGCAGCCTTGCTTCTAAAAAAGAGGCACTACTCGCTGCTATTCCCTCCATACAACCAATTTCAAACCAAGACCTGACTAGAATGGCTTCTGGATTTGGATGGCGTTCAGACCCTTTCAACAAGGTGAGAAAAAAACATTGGGGAATGGATTTCACCGCTCCAAGAGGTACGCCTATTTACGCCACTGGTAATGGACGAATTCTCAGAGCAGACCAAAGGGCTACTGGATTTGGGAAACACATTCGTATAGACCATGGCTTTGGTTATATAACCATCTATGCGCACTTAAGTCAATACAATGTGAGAAGGGGTCAAAAAATTAAAAGAGGAGACATTATTGGTTACGTGGGGAGCACTGGCCGTTCTCAGGCACCTCACCTTCATTACGAGGTGTGGAAAGACAAGAAAAAAATTAACCCTATAAATTTCTATACAGGAACTCTAAGCCCTGCAGAATTTGAGAACTTACTGCGTTTTGCCAACCAAGAAAATCAATCTTTAGATTAATGCAAACCCTTCCAGACAAAAGATATTACAGCATTGGTGAAGTGGCTAAAGCGTTTGAGGTAAACACCTCTCTTATTCGTTTTTGGGAAACAACTTTTGACATTCTCAAGCCTAAGAAAAATGCTAAGGGCAATAGAAAATTCACCCCTGAAGACATTAAAAATCTGCAGCTTATATATCATTTGGTTAAAGAAAAAGGCTACACCCTTGAGGGTGCTAAGGCGCACTTAAAAGTTTCTAAAAACAAAACGCTAGATAATCTAGACCTAGTGAAAAGACTGTCTTTAGTAAAAGAAGAACTCTTAAAAATAAAATCGCAGCTGTAAATTTTAGCCCCCGTAACGCATTCTTCTACCCCCTGGCTTCTGACCACCAAATTTGTCTAATTTATAACTAAAACTCAGCATAAAATACTGCTGCAATACTGTCCCCTGAAAATCTTCAATAAAATCTTCTGCAGTAGTTCTTCGTGTATTGATGTTTTGATTTAAAATATCATAGGCCAATACTTTTAAAGTAGCTTTGTCTTTGAGTAGCTGTACCCCAATACTCATATTCCAAAAATAAGCGTTCTTATCAAATCCCGGACCTACATTTGGATTGTAACTGTAGGTAAGGTCATTGCCCCAAATAATATTTTCTGGCCAAAAAGTGGTTGCTTTTAAAGTAGCGTTGTGATTTAATACTGAGATCTCTGGAAGGTTCTCCAAATTATAGGTGCTTATAGAATAACCCAGAGAATAGCCTGGCTCAATTTGAAACTTCTCATTAAAATTTATTGAGGCAGACACCGATGGATTCAAGCTGTAAGAGGTTGTTTTCAATAATTGACCATTAGAAAAACCTACATTCTTAGAGAAATTAGCATTGGGCCTAATGTTCAGGTTCATGGAATACACACTGTCTTTTTTAATCTGCTTAGAATAACCCACCCCAAAATAACCGTTGTAATTGCCGTTGACATTCGTAAAAGTAGTATTCCTTAAAAAGTTTTCATCTGTAGTGGTTACCGCACTCACCCTATCGTCAGTAACAGTAACACCTGCATAAACAAAAACCCCAGAGCGCTCTCTCCAATTGTAGTTGTTGTAGTTAAATCCTATTCTGTGGTTTAGGGCTGGATCCAGATCTGGATTACCTATCACAATATTCAAAGGGTTGTTCAAATTAGGGACTGGCTGCAATTGATTTAGATTAGGTAGGTCTAAGTTGTTGGAATACCTTAAACTAAGACTCTTGTTTTTACCCAAACTATAACGACTGTAAAGGTTAAAAAGTAATTTTTTGTAATTTTTTGAAAAATCTGAGTTTTGAAGAAAATCTTCATTGCTCAGTGTGGCGTCTGTATAACTGGCATTCAATCTTAATCGCCACTTATCACTATTGTTTCTAAGGCCAATAGAAGGGGTTTTCTGAACTGTTTTAAATCTAAAATCTGAACTCTGGACGGTATTAAAGTCGTCATAAAGACCAGATGCTAGATCCAAATCAAAGACAGACAGCTTATTCTCTCTAGTGCTCACATCGTAAGTCATTCCCGCTTGAACAAATAAATCTTTGGTGAGTGCTTTTCTGTATTCTAGTTCCAAATTATACGCATTGGTGATATTCTCCGAACTGTTCTCTTGGTCCAAGAGTGTTTGGGTCACCTGGTCATCACTATAGATCTCCCTGAGGGAATTTAAATTGGTGCGGCTTTCATTTTTGTTTTGAGAAATATCAAAATCCAATGAAACGTACCCACCAATAGTATCTAGTTTTTGGAAAAGACTAAACTGGTTAGAAAAGCTCCTCAAATCAGTTCTGTTGGCGGTTTTTACCCTATTGGTGTTAATTAACACGCCATCACTATTTTTAGAAAGCGTATTCTGATCATTAGAAGCTGTGGTAAAACCTACATTTACATTGGGTTCAAAACTGATCACCAAATCCTTGGTTAAATTGAACTCCAAATCTGCAGAACCCCTATTGTTTTGGTTGGTCCCTTTAAAGCTGGAGGTTCGCTCTGTAAAAAACCTGCTGTCAGGAAGGATATTCTCTCTAAAGGAAGCTTCGTCGTTATAGGAATCTGAATAAGAAAAGAAATGATTTCCGGCTACTTCATAGGCGCCTTTTTTAGCATCGGCGTAGCTAGCCCCTACTGTAGAAGAAGTAGCAATCCCTTGACCAAAGCCAAAATTAATTCCACCAACACTAAAACCACCGCCAAAATTTCTTCTGCTCGAACCACCGCCTCCAAGCATATCAAACACCTCATCATAAGAAAAGCCTGCATTGTTAATGTTATTGCTACTCGCTAAAACGCTCACGCGCTGTTTGTTTTTAAAATAATTGAGTAAGCCATTTAATTGGTAACGCTCATCTGTTCCATACCCTCCAGCCATTCTGGTGAGATAGCCCTTATTTTTGTCTTCTTTAATGGTGAGGTTTATGGTCTTATTCTCACTTTGAGCGTCGTCTCCAGTGCGTTCTTCTGTTTTTGTTTTGGTATTGGTAATCTGGATCTTGCTGATAATATCTTTGGGCAGACTCTTTGTGGCTACCTTGGGATCTTTACTGAAAAATACCTGTCCATTGACCAGTACCTGATCTACCTCTTGACCGTTGACTGTAATGGTTCCGTTAGCGTCAATGGCCACTCCAGGAAGCTTTCTAAGCACATCTTCCACCGTTGCATCTGGTCTAGTTTTAAAGGAATTGGCATTGAACTCTAGAGTGTCTTTTTTTACTGCTATTGGAGCACGCTCCCCGGACACCAAAACTTCTCCTAATTGTTCCACTTGTTCTTCCAAGTACAAACTACCCATTTCAAGAGTTGTGGCCATTTTAATCTCTTTTTTAAGGGTTTTATACCCATTAAAAGTGGCATAAAAAAATAGCGTGGTTTCAGTTGTTTTACCTTCTATAATAAAACTACCGTCTGTATCGGTAATACTGTATGCGACCAAAGTAGAATCTGCTTTGGTTTCTACATAAACGGTAGCGGCGTCTAATGGACTTTTAAGCTGTGCGTCTAACAGTTTCCCTTTGATGGAAAACTCTTGGGCTTGAACAGAAAAAAAACTACAAAAAAGGAATGATAAAACAAGAAATCTAAAGCGCATGGGATTGATTTTGTGAAAACCATTAGGTCGCCGCAAAAATAACTCCAAATGCTGCTTTGGAACCTATATTAACATAAGTTTAAGAATGCTCCACCGCATTTCTAAGCACGAAATCGGGGGTTAAACGATACATAAAAGAATCACTCACTAGCTTTTAACGCCTGAGTGCTGCTTATTTTTTTCTCATGAAAATAGAGATGGGCACTCCTGAAAAGTTGTAGTGCTCTCTAATTTTATTTTCCAAATAACGTTTGTAAGGCTCTCTAACGTATTGGGGTAAATTACAGAAAAATGCAAACTGAGGATAAGGAGTAGGCAACTGAGTACAGAACTTAATCTTCACGTACTTCCCTTTGTAAGCCGGTGGTGGATAGTGCTCAATGAGGGGCAACATAAACTCATTAAATTTCCTAGTTGGAATTTTTCTAGACCTATTTTCATACACCTCAACAGCAGTCTCAATAGCTTTAAAAATACGTTGTTTGGTGAGCACCGACATAAAGATAATGGGCACATCTACAAAAGGAGAAATGGCTTCCTGTATTCTTTGGGTGTACGCCTTAACGGTATTGGTTTCCTTGTCCTCTACCAAATCCCACTTATTCACTAAAATGACAATCCCTTTGTTGTTTCTTTGAGCCAACCAGAAAATATTTTCTACCTGTCCGTCAAACCCACGGGTAGCGTCTAAAATTAAAATACAAACATCTGAATGCTCAATGGCGCGAACCGAACGCATGACAGAATAAAACTCAAGATCTTCTTTCACTTTGGCTTTCCTTCTAATACCTGCAGTGTCTACCAGGTTGAATTCAAAACCAAAACGGTTGTAACGGGTGTCTATACTATCTCTTGTTGTACCAGCTATATCTGTTACAATATATCTATCTTCTCCAATAAGAGCATTGATAAAAGAAGATTTTCCAGCGTTTGGACGCCCTACTACGGCAAACCTTGGAAGGATCTCTTCTTCTTTTTGTTCTACTTCTTCAGGTAATGCCAACACAAGAGCGTCTAGCAATTCTCCTGTTCCACTCCCACTAATACTAGCGATAGTAAAATAATCTCCCAGACCGAGGTTGTAAAACTCTACAGCCTCTTCAATTCTTCTAGCGTTGTCTACCTTATTTACCGCTAATAATACTGGTTTTTTAACACGCCTGAGTAATTTAGCCACATCTTCATCCATCCCTGTGACCCCTGTTTCTACATCTACCATGAAAATAATGGCGTCTGCTTCGTCAATAGCCAGCTCTACCTGTTGGTCAATTTCTTTTTCAAAAACGTCGTCACTGCCCAGAACATAACCACCAGTGTCTATAACAGAAAACTCCCTTCCATTCCAATCACTCTTCCCGTAGTGACGGTCTCTAGTCACCCCACTAACCGCGTCTACAATGGCTTCTCGCCTTTGAATTAAACGGTTAAAAAAGGTAGACTTTCCTACATTTGGTCTTCCAACAATGGCTACAATAGCACTCATATTCTTAAATTTGTTGCAAAAGTACTACTTAATTTTTAAGGAATACCCATTGCGATTAGGCAAGTGTGAGATAATAATTTCTAGCAGAAGGGTTTAGCCCCTATTTTTGGTGGTAACCAAAACGGCGTAATTGATGGGAATTACTCCGCCAATTCTTGTTTACCTTAACGTATAGCTCAATGTGCACCTGCTTGTCAAAAAACTTCTCCAAGTCTTTTCTGGCTTCCATTCCTACGCGTTTTAATGCAGCGCCTTTGTGGCCAATAATAATACCCTTTTGAGAATCGCGTTCCACCATTATAACAGCGCGCATTCTAATAATGTCATCGTCTTCTAGGAACTCCTCTGTTTCTATCTCTACGGCATAAGGGATTTCTTTTTTGTAGTGTTGTAATATTTTCTCCCTAATGGTCTCATTGACAAAGAAACGTTCGGGCTTATCGGTCAGTTGGTCCTTTGGATAATATGCAGGCGCTTCTGGTAATAATTCTACCAGCCTTAAAAAAACCTCCTTTACATTAAAGTTATGCAAAGCAGAAATAGGGTGAATTTCAGCATTGGGCAATTGCTCTTGCCAATATGCTACCTGCTCTTCAAGAATGGTTTGCTCTGAAATATCCATCTTATTAAGTAACAACAAAACGGGTATTTTAGACCCTTGAAGCTTTTTAAAGAATAATTCATCTTTAAGAGACTTCTCTCCCAATTCTACCATATAGACTAAAATATCTGCATCTTCAAAGGCAGATTTTACAAAGTCCATCATAGAAGCTTGTAACTCATAGGCCGGCTTTATAATTCCAGGAGTGTCTGAAAGGATCATTTGAAAATCTTCTCCATTGACAATTCCTAAGATCCTATGTCTAGTAGTTTGAGCTTTAGAGGTTATGATAGATAACTTCTCCCCTACAAAGGCATTCATCAGGGTAGACTTACCTACATTAGGATTCCCTATAATGTTTACAAAACCTGCTTTATGTTCACTCATTGTTGTATTTGGCTAAATATTTTTTTGTGGCAGCATTTACCTTAGGAGCCAGATAAAGGACCGCAATCATGTTCGGAATACACATGAGTGCAAAGGAGAGATCTATTAAGTTAATCACAAGATCTAAAGACGCTACCGCTGCAAAGGTAATACTAAGCACGTAAATGTAGTTATAGTATGGCCCTATTTTAGCGTTGGTCAGAAAAGAAAGGCACTTGGTACCGTAATAAGAGTAGGTAAATAAGGTAGAAAGGGCAAAAGCACTGACCACCAACATAAGCAATACATCTCCATAACCATATAAAGAGGTCTTAAAAGCCAAAAGGGTCATTAAAATTCCATTGGTTTCATCTGACAAATATGCACCACTAACAATAATTACAAGAGCCGTAAGGGTGCACACCACAATAGTGTCTATAAAAGGACCTAACATGGCCACCAATCCCTCTTGAATGGGTTCATTTGTTTTAGACTGTCCATGAAACATGGGCGCTGTACCCACCCCTGCTTCGTTAGAAAACACGGCCCTTCTAATCCCTATAATCACGAGGCCCCAAAAACCACCCTTTACGGCTGTTTCCATATTAAAAGCTTCTGAAAAAATAAGTTTAAAGGCTGGAAAAATTTCTGCCGCATTTTGAAACATAATGAAAACCACCGCTAATAAATAAACCACCACCATAAACGGCACAATGGCTGTAGCTACTTTAGCAATTTTTTTAAGCCCTCCAAATACCACAAAAGAAGTGGCAATCGTAAGCAATACACCAATAAGTATTTTCCAATTCAATACAGACATCTCATAAATATTGACCTGTGGTCTCACTACATCTATTAATGTTTGGGTAAACTGGTTGGCAGTAAAAGCAGGAAGCACCCCAAAAAGCCCTGCAATAGAAAAGAAAACAGCCATAGGCTTGGCCCATTTTCCCATTCCTTGGGTCATATAATACATGGGGCCGCCCTGTAAAGCGCCAGAAGAATCTGTTCCCCTAAACATGACCGCAAGGCTGCAGGAGTAAAATTTAATCCCCATACCGATCAATGCCGTAATCCAAATCCAGAAGACCACACCAGGACCGCCTAAATAGATAGCAATAGCCACACCTGCTATATTTCCCATGCCTACTGTGGCCGCCACGGCCGACGACAATGCCTGCAAATGAGATACCTCTCCCGGGTCATCCTTATGATCGTACTTCCCTCGGGTAATATCTAGCGCATGCTTGAAATATCTGAAGGGGAGTAATTTGGAGTAAACAGCTAAGAATAAACCACCACCCACAACTAAAAAAAGCATAACCCATTCCGTGTAAGGTAATACACTAGTTAAAAAATCATTTATAAATTTCATCTAAAAATTTTAGTTTAAGGCAAGATAGGAAAAGTGGGTAGAACTCCCATAAGAATACTATATTTGAAACAATCAAAAGCCTTTATGATGAAAAAATTAATCCCTTTTGTACTCTTTTCTTTCTTGTTTTTATATGCTTGTAAGGAAAAGACTGTAATGCCAAAAGAAGTGGCTAACATAACACCCATTAGTCCTGATATGGCAGAAAATGCTGTCATTTATGAAGCCAATATTAGGCAGTATTCTCCACAGGGCACTTTCAATGCATTTACTAAGGACATACCAGTCTTAAAAGAATTAGGGGTCAAGATCATTTGGGTCATGCCTATAAACCCCATTTCCAAAGTCAAAAGAAAGGCCAAAGGAGATCTATTCACTTCAGAAATAGAGGATCCTGCAGAAAGAGAAAAGTATTTGGGGAGCTATTATTCTGTGTCCGACTACAAAGCCATTAATCCTGAATTTGGAAGCTTAGAAGATTTCAAAAACCTGGTAGCAACAGCCCATAAAAACGGCATTTATGTGATTGTAGATTGGGTGCCCAATCACACGGGTTGGGACCACCCATGGATTTACGAATACCCAGACTATTACACACAAAATGAAGCAGGAGAAATCATTGACCCTTCCAACCCAGAAACGGGAGAATCTTGGGGCTGGACAGACACCGCAGATTTAAACTACAACAATCCAGCAATGAGAACAGCCATGATAGACGCCCTTAAGTATTGGGTGGAAGTGGCAGATATTGATGGCTATAGAATGGATGTGGCCCACCAAGTACCCGTTGATTTTTTTGAAAAAGTAACCGCAAGTCTCCAGGAGATTAAACCGGTCTTTATGTTGGCAGAGGCAGAGCAACCCAATCTCATGGAAAAAGCTTTTGACATGCACTATGCCTGGGAGTTTCACCATTTGTTGAACGACATTTCTAAGGGCCACAAAAACCTCTCAGTCCTAGACGCCTATATGGCTAAAACAGATACTGTACTAGCTGCAGACGACATTAATATGAACTTTATTACCAACCATGATGAAAACTCATGGGCGGGTACTTTAGAAGAACGCATGCCAGGGCGAAAAGAAATCTTCACCGCCCTTACCTACACCCTACCAGGCATGCCTTTAATTTACAGTGGCCAAGAATACGACTTAAACCACCGTTTAAAATTTTTCGAAAAAGATTCCTTTCCCAAAACTAAGGGTGCCTATTTTGAGCTTCTCAAGAAGCTCGGAGCGCTTAAAAAATCGCACCCTGCCTTAAACGGCGGAAAATCTGCTGCTGCCTACAAGAGATTGAACACAGACAATTCATCTATTTTTGCTTTTAAACGCGGAAAATCAGGGAGAGAAATATGTTTTATAGGCAATTTCTCCGAAGAGACCCAACAAGTGCAAGTGGGCTATGGAAAACTCTACACAGATTACCTAAATGGAACAACAATATACCAAGAAAGTGCCCCAATTGAATTAGCCCCTTGGGGATTTAAAATTATAATTGAATAAGGGTTTTTATCTCCACAGGAATCCTGTTTCTAATAGTGCTCTTTATAATGTGCTGGTCTTTGATTAAATCACTCGGGCGTGGGCATAAAAAAAGATTGAAAAAATTTAAGCAAAAGCACCCCAATGCTTGGGTAGAGTCTGACGCTTAATAGGTTACCCATAGGGGTATTTAAAAATTTAGATGCGCAAAAATATCTCCTTTTTCTCTTG
>Ga0209654_1001223_pt1 | contig 21074 bp, 19 predicted proteins | sample SaaInl1SG_22_DNA_FD_184646 | JGI IMG/M metagenome (GOLD analysis project Ga0209654, IMG submission 184646) | Marine microbial communities from expanding oxygen minimum zones in the Saanich Inlet - ESP_161SG_22_DNA (SPAdes) (version 2) | ecosystem: Environmental > Aquatic > Marine > Intertidal... | reverse complement strand
AAAGTGTAAAATAATCATCAGGTACTTGTAATCGTTTTGCTAAGCCTAAGTTTATCCCTTTGATACTAAAATATTGATTCTTGTTGGCAAGCCCTGTTCTAAAATCGTAGCGGTATTGCGTGGTTTGAGAAATAGAAGTTGAGAATCGTACGGGTTGTTCGCCACCAAGCCATGGTTCTGCAAACGAAAAACTATATGTTTCAAAAAACCGACTTGCTTGCAAGCGAAGTGCTAATTGCTGTCCGTCACCCATTGGAACAGGTTTATACTCCTTTTTGTTCCAAATATTGCGCATGGAGAAGTTATTGAACGATAACCCTAAGGTGCCAATAAATCCACCGCCGCCATAGCCGCCTTGAAGTTCAATTTGACTTGCGCCACGTTCTACTAATCCGTATTCGATATCTACTGTACCCGCATTGGGATCTACATCCTTAAAATCGGGGGAAATTTGCTCAGCATCAAAAAAGCCCAACTGACCCAATTCCCGCACCGATCGCACCACTTTATCTTTGCTGTAAAGTTCCCCTGGACGTGTTCTAATTTCTCTGTAAATCACATGGTCATTTGTGCGATCGTTTCCTCGTACTGTAATACGGTTAAAATAGGCAGGTTTTCCCTCGGTAATACGAATTTCAAAATCGATTGTATCGTTTGCGGCGCTTACTTCAACAGGGTTAATGCTTGAAAATAGGTAACCGTTGTTTTGGTATAGGTTTGTGAGGTCATCACCATCAGGTTTGGTTTGGTCTGCAATACGTTTTCGAAGTAAAACTCCATTGTAAGTGTCGCCAGATTTAAGCCCTAGAACTCGTGAAAGTTGTGCATCTGAATAAACGGAATTCCCAATAAAATCAATTTCGCCAAAATGATATTTATTCCCTTCTTGTAAAGCAATGTCAATATCTATTTTATCGCCATCTATCACAACGGTGTCCGAAACAATTCTAGCATCACGGTATCCTTTTTCCTTGTAGAAATCAAGTGCAGATTTTAGATCCTCTTCAAAATCACCTTCAATATATTTTGATCGTTTCCAGAAACGCCCAGGGAATTCAACACGCGTATTTTTAAACTTTTTACGCAGTTTTTTTCTGCTAAAAATGGTATTTCCTTCAAAAGCTAACGACCGTATTTTTACACGATCCCCACGGTCTAGAGAAATCAACATTTTTTGATTGTTCACGCCAGTTGTGTCTGGCTTTGTATCAATGGTGACTTTGGCATTTAAAAACCCATCTTTTCTGTATTTATTTTCAATGTAGTTTTTGGTTGTAGCCAAGAAATTTTTACTGATTTTTTTTCCTTTTTTGATATCGGTATCCTTGATAATGCTTTCAAGTTTCCCTTTTTTAATCCCTTTAATTGTATAGTCAGAGAGCGTTGGCAGTTCTTGTATATAAAGTTCCAAATCGGCAACGTCACCGTCAATTTTGGTAATAAAAAACTCGATGTTGCTAAAGAGTTCAAGCTTCCAAAGTTTGTTAATGGTGGCGCTGATTTCCTCTCCAGGAATTTGAATGCGTTGCCCCTTTTTTAAGCCTGTGTAGGCGACAACTGTTTGCGGGCTAAAACTTTTTACTCCAGTTGCAGTAATTTCACCTATTTCGTAAATCTTACCTTTATCAAAGGTGCTGTCTTGTGCATACGAAAATGCAAAACCTAAGAGTGTAATGCATAAGAAAATGGTATGGAGGACATTGCTATGTAAGCTGTTCACTTGTTTTTCCAAATCTGCGTTCTCTTTTTTGATAACTTAAAATTGCCTGATGGAGTGATTGTTCGTCAAATTCTGGCCACAATTCGTTTGTAAAATAAAGTTCTGCGTAGGCAATTTGCCATAACAGAAAGTTACTAATACGTACTTCTCCGCTGGTGCGAATAAGCAAATCTACATCAGGTAAATGTTGCGTGTAAAGATGCTCATTAATTATGGTTTCGTCAATACTTTCGACAGGAATTATATTATTTTTAACTTTTTCACTTATTTGCTTCACCGCTTGTTTGATTTCTTCTCTAGCTCCATAGCTGATTGCCAGGGTCAAATGCGTTCCTGAATTATGGGTCGTTTTTTGAATCACTTCCTGCAATTCATGCTGCACACTTTTAGGGAGTTTGTCTAGTGAACCAATGGCGCTGAGCTTTATGTCGTTAGTAACCATGCGATCCAATTCTCGGCGCAAGCTTCTTACTAATAACCCCATTAAGGTGTTTACTTCTGTTTTTGGGCGACTCCAATTTTCGGTAGAAAAGGCATAAAGTGTAAGGTGTTTGATGCCGAGTTTTGCCGCTGCCTCTACCGTTTTACGAACGGCTTCTGCACCTGCTTCATGCCCGCGAACACGCATTTTACCATGCTGCTTCGCCCAGCGCCCATTACCATCCATGATAATGGCAATGTGTTGTGGTAGCATTTCCGGATTAATTTCTTCGAAACTCATCATTATTTTAATCTCTGCAACACGGCAGTCTTCCAAAGGCGTAAGTTATAGAAATCCCCGTAAATACCAACCAATCACTACTTAAACTCGTAGAAAATTGTTGGGCAAGCGGTTGTTTATCTCTATTTGGGAAACTTCCATCGAGGTTATCGGAAAATGTAAACTGTGGTTGCACTTCGGCTGCAATTACCCAATATTGACCTAAATTAAACTTTACTCCTACACCAAAAGGAACACTTATGGTCATTTTTTTTCCGTGTGCAATAGCATTAAATTCACTTTTAGGGAAGTACAATTCGTCTGCTACAAGGCGTTGAATACCAATATGCAAATAAGGTGTCCAAGAAGTACCAAATTCACCAATGGGCAATGACACATAATTCACCTCTGCTCCAATACCCCATGCACTGTATGTGTTTGAAAAAGAAAGCTCTCTTGCACGCCGATCTAAGTCTGTTGCATTACGGTCATCCGCACTAAATTTACCTGTGCTAAACTGCGCTCTTAGCGCAATGCGTTGTGTGAGATTCCGTTTGTAAATAATGCCATAGCCCAAATGTTTCGGCTTGAAATATTGTGTATCACCAATTTCACCTATATAATTAACACCGCCCACAACGATACCAATTTCATGGCGCTGCGCATAGGTTGTAGCTCCAGTAAAGCCCAACAGAAAACACCAAAAAAATATACGATTCATACGGAATATGTGTATACTAAAAACAGAAAATCGTCAAGTTTATTGTTAATTGCGTTTGTCTTGCCCCCATAAAAGTTTGTTTCGTAAGGTGTCAAAAAAACTATGGTTATTTGGTCTTATAAAAACAATAGGAGCATTGGATTTTTTAATAAAAACACGGGTATTCATTGGGATAGAAAACAACCTAGTGTCCAGTGTTATTAAGTGCGATTCACCCCTTCCCTCTACATGGATTTCGATTTCTACATCATCTCCAACAACCAGGGGTCTAGCATTGAGATTATGTGGTGCGATTGGCGTCAGCACCAAACTTTTACTTTCAGGTGCAATGATAGGTCCGCCACTGCTTAATGAATATCCGGTAGAGCCTGTGGGTGTTGCTGTTACCAAGCCGTCTGCCCAATATACATTCAAATATGCACCATTGACTTTGGTGTGAATGGTAATCATCGAAGTGGTATTTTCTCGTGCTACTGATACTTCGTTTAATGCCAACGGAAATGCTTCTAAGTCGGGGTGTGGTGGGTGGGATTTGATTTCCAGTAAGCTACGCTCTTCTGTGCTGTAGTTTTTGGCAAGAATTTCCGAGAGGCAAATATCTATCTCGTTGGGTTGTACAGTGGCCAAAAATCCCAAACGACCTGTATTAATACCGATTAGGGGAATTTTTGATTCGCGCACATAATTTAACGATCGGAGTACCGTTCCATCACCCCCTACAGCAAAAAACACATTTGTTTTTGAATCAATATCAAGGTGGGATTCAAAAGCTGAAGCTGCTACATCAGGAAAGTGTGCAGACAACGCTTTTTCAATCTGAATATCTACCTTTTTTTCTGAGAAAAAAGTGATAATTCTAGACACAATGCGGAGCGTTGCATCGTCGTGAACCAAACTGTATAACGCAATTTTCATAGGACAAAGTTAGACCAAAAAGAATAAAGCTGCATAAAGTTGTATTTTTGAGCACCAAACGTCTTTATATTGCTATGACAAAATTAAGTGTAAACATCAATAAAATTGCCACGTTGCGTAACGCACGTGGAGCAAATATGCCAAATGTATTGGATGTCACTCGTGACATACAAAGCTTTGGAGCCCAAGGAATTACAGTCCATCCAAGACCAGATGAACGTCATATTACATATAAAGATGTTCGTGAATTACCTGAAGTCATTACAACCGAATTTAACGTAGAGGGCAATCCAAACCCAAAATTTGTGGATTTGGTGTGTAAGGTCAAGCCCGCACAGGTTACTTTGGTTCCAGATGCACCCGATGCCATTACGTCCAATGCAGGTTGGGATACGATTACAAATCGGTCGTTTTTACAAGAAGTGATACAGGAATTTAAGCAACATGGTATTCGCACCTCTATTTTTTTAGATCCAGATGTAGCGCAAGTCGAATCAGCTGTTGCCACAGGTACAGATCGCATTGAACTCTACACGGAGTCCTATGCTGAAAAATTCCCTATAAATCCAGATAAAGCAATCGCACCTTTTGTAGCTGCTGCCCAAAAAGCCCAGGAAGTTGGTTTAGGACTTAATGCTGGACACGATTTGAGTTTGGAGAATATCCAGTTTTTTGCACAGCATATTCCAGGCTTATTGGAAGTTTCCATTGGTCATGCTTTGGTATGTGAGTCGCTATACTACGGACTAGAAAATGTAATTAACCAATACATCGCAAAGCTATCGAGCCACTAGTTCACAGTACAATTACAGGGCAAGGCACGCCATTACTGATTTTACATGGATTTTTAGGAATGTCCGACAACTGGCGTACGCACGCCAAATATTGGTCTTCCCACTTTGAAGTCCATGCCATAGACCAACGAAATCACGGCAAAAGTTTTCACAGCAAATCATTTAACTACGAAATTCTGGCGCAAGATATTGTCGCTTATATGGATTCACATAAATTGGATAAAGCCATTGTTTTGGGGCACTCCATGGGCGGGAAAACGGCTATGACATTGGCATTGCAACACCCTGAACGTATGCATAAACTTATCGTCGCGGATATTGCACCTAAAGCGTATGAAGTGCGTGAAAAGTTTTCCAATATTATAGACGGACTTTTACATTTAGACACGCATACATTTACTTCAAGAACGCTAGCCGATGATGCGCTTGCCGCTTTTGTTCCTGAAGTTGGTGTACGTCAGTTTTTACTCAAAAATTTAGCGTGGGCTGAAGATCGGACCTTGAAATTGCGTTGTAATATTCAGGTTTTACAACACAAATTATCTGAAATAGGTGCCGCTCCTAAAGGAGTTGCTTTTGCAGGCGAAACGCTGTTTTTGGGAGGTGCAATGTCAGATTATATCTTAGAGCAGGATGTTTCCAGCATCCAATCGTATTTTCCTAATGCAACCTTGAATTGGATACCTGACGCTGGGCACTGGCTCCATGCCGAAAATCCAAAAGCTTTCACGCTTGCATTGCATGATTTTTTATTCTAAAACCCTTGAAATCTTTGCTTTGACCTTGCTGTAAAATAGCCTATTTTTGCCAGCTATTAAAATAAAATGATGAACGTAACGCGAAAAGATGTAGATGCGCTAAATGCCGTCTTAACTGTCGAAGTAAAACAAGAAGAAGTTGCACCTCAAGTAGAAAAAGTGCTAAACGACTACCGTAAGCGCGCAAATATTCCAGGATTTAGAAAAGGGAATATTCCCATGAGTGTTGTAAAAAAGCAATACGGACAGGCGGTTTTGGTTGATGAAGTAAACAAAGCTTTGCAATCATCATTAAACGATTATTTAAACAAAGAAAAGTTAGATATTTTAGGGAATCCGTTACCCGTTCCCGTAGATGAATTGGACTGGACTGCACCGAGTTTTTCATTTGATTTTGAGTTGGGACTTACGCCAAAAGTGGAGGTAAAACTACCCAATAGAAAAGCCATTACACGCTACGAAATTGAAGCCGATGACGCCTTTGTAAATGAGCAATTGGAACGCTTGCAAAAGCAATACGGTACAATTACTCCAACAGAAGAAGTATCGAAAGAAACGGAGTTTACAGTTGGCGTTGTGTTTGAAGGAGTAGAAGAAAATAAAAGTGCCACATTTGCTACCGACGAACTTAAAAGTAAAAAAGCCATAACAGCATTCAAAAATGCGACTATAGGCGATGTGCTTTCGCTAAGCACAAAAGGATTATTTAAAGAGGATCATGTGTTGCAACGCGTGATGGGTAAATTACCTGAGAAAGCACTAGAACTTTCACTAACCTTACAAGAACGCAACAACCGCGGATTGGCAGAACTTGACCAAGAATTTTTCGACAAAGTATTTGGAAAAGATGCCGTAAAAACAGCGACTGAATGTAAAGCAAAACTCAAAGAAGATGCTTCTGGACACTTTGAAACACAAACAAATCAGAAGTTTGTAAATGATATGACAGAGAGTCTGATTGACAATACCAAGTTTTCATTACCAGATGCATTTCTAAAAAAATGGATGCAAACGGCAGGTGAAAATCCCATTTCTGCAGAAGAGGCGGAGGCAGAATATGCAAAGTCTGAGCGTGGGTTACGATACCAACTTATTGAGTCTAATTTGATTCAAGAAAACAACCTTCAAATTACTAGAGAAGAAATAGAAACCTTTGCTAAGGATTTACTCCAAAAGCAAATGGTGCAATTTGGTCGCACAGACGTTAAGGAAGAAGAACTGAATGATATTGCCGCTCGTATTTTAGGGAATCAAGAAGAAGTAAAACGCATTTCAGACCAGCTTATGAGTGAAAAAATGCGACAGTTGTTCTTGGAAAAAGGTAATATTAAAGTTAAAAAAGTAAACTACGACACCTTTATCAAAGAGGCGTACAAAAAATAATCGCTATATTTAACATACAATTTTAAGCTATGGATTTCGGAAAAGAATTTAAAGAGTACGCAACCAAACACCACGGTATAAACTCGCTTTATTATAATGAACTTGTAAGCAGTTTAACCCCTTATATCATCGAGGAGCGTCAACTTAATGTGGCGCAAATGGATGTGTTTTCTAGGTTGATGATGGATCGCATCATCTTTTTGGGAACTGCCATTAACGATAGCGTTGCGAATATTATTCAGGCGCAATTGCTCTTTTTGGAAAGCACAGACAAAAACAAAGACATTCAGATTTATATCAATTCGCCGGGTGGAAGCGTGTATGCTGGATTGGGTATTTACGACACCATGCAGTTTATCAATCCTGACGTAGCTACTATTTGTACCGGAATTGCGGCGTCAATGGGTGCTGTGTTGCTGTGTGCGGGTCAGGAAGGAAAGCGTTCTGGACTGCCACACTCACGTGTGATGATTCACCAACCTCTAGGAGGCGCACAAGGACAAGCATCGGATATTGAAATTACCGCACGTGAAATTCTAAAACTCAAAAAAGAGTTGTACGAAATCATTGCCAAACACAGTAATCAACCCTACGACAAGGTATATGAAGATTCAGATCGTGATTATTGGATGAAAGCGCTAGAAGCCAAAGAATACGGCATGATAGACGAGGTATTGACCCGAAGTTAAGATGGAAGAAGCATTAAGTTGTTCGTTTTGTGGGCGTAAAAAAGCCGAAACCCAATTATTGGTAGCTGGACTCGATGCGCATATTTGCGAGCGTTGCGTTGACCAAGCCGTTGGGATTATCCAAGAGGAGAAAACGCACACCGATACGGCAACAACATCTTCTGATATTCTACTCAAAAAACCAAAACAGATTAAGGCGTTTTTAGACGAATATGTTATTGGACAAGAGCGCGCCAAAAAAGTGCTTTCGGTTGCGGTGTATAACCACTACAAACGACTTACCCAAGCCGATGACGACAACGATGTAGAAATCCAAAAAAGCAATATTGTTATTGCTGGGCAAACAGGTACAGGGAAAACCCTTTTGGCAAAAACCATTGCCAAAATGCTGCAAGTACCACTTGCCATCGTAGATGCCACCGTACTTACGGAAGCGGGTTATGTGGGCGAAGATGTAGAAAGCATTTTGACACGCTTACTACAAGCCGCCGACTACGACCAGCAAAAAGCCGAAAAGGGTATAGTATTTATTGATGAGATTGATAAAATTGCACGTAAAAGCGATAACCCTTCCATTACCAGAGATGTTTCAGGTGAGGGTGTACAACAGGCATTGCTAAAACTCCTTGAAGGAACCGTAGTAAACGTCCCACCAAAAGGAGGACGCAAACACCCCGATCAGAAGTTTGTGGAAATCAACACGGAACATATTTTATTTATCGCTGGCGGTGCTTTTGACGGCATCGAACGTCATATTGCCAAACGCATGAACATGCAAGCGGTAGGCTATAGCACTTCTGCTAAGCGAGAGAGCGTTTCTGAAGAAGAATTGTTGGCACATATTACGCCATCTGATTTAAAAGATTTTGGATTGATTCCAGAAATTATTGGGCGTTTGCCTGTGCTAACACACATGAACCAATTGAGCAAAAAAGCATTGCGCGCTATTTTGGTTGAGCCTAAAAATGCTTTGATAAAGCAATACGAACATTTATTTGCATTGGACGACATAAAACTGTCCTTTGCACCTGCTGCATTGGATTATATTGTGGAGCAAGCGATGCACTATGCCTTGGGTGCACGAGGGTTACGTTCCCTTTGCGAAGCCATACTTACAGACGCCATGTTTGAACTGCCAGGCACAAAAACCACCTCACTAAAAGTAACCAAACGCTATGCCGAAAACAAACTTAGCGGTGTAGAGCTAAACCAGCTTAAAGCGGCTTCTTAGTTTTTTTGTTATTTTAGCGTAGAACAAGCCCTAAATCTGTTCTTCAACTAAATATTCTCTACCGAATGGTAGAATCACTTTTTATTTTAGAATTTTTTTGGGGTGACTTAAACCCAATAAAATGAAATTATTTAAGATTACAGCCGTACTTGTTACGTTGTCAATTATAATTAGCTGTGGAACTTCAAAAGTATATGTTGGTGACAAAATATCTACCAATGAATTGGCTATTTTAAATGGAAGCGTTAACTCCATAACTATAGATGGTAAAAAGCATAAAGAAAGAGTTCTTTTTGCCAAAGTAAATCAGAGGGATGTTGGAAGTTACAGTAAAGGATGGCCTAAGAATTTAAAAGTTAAAGAAGGTAAAAATGTAATTGAAGTAAGACACTTTAGAACTTGGAAGTATGGCATTGAATATACTGGAGGAGGTGCAATTGGAGGCATACAAGCTGGACTAAATCAGGAACGAACAATGAATCACCACCATTATGTGCTAAGTTTTAATGCGGAAAAAAACAAGAACTACCTCATAAGTATTATGTCTGAACCTGATGATTTAGGTAATGTTTCTATTTCTCTTACTAATGCATCTACTAACCAAGAAGTTGAATTCCAGTATGAAAAAAAGATTATAAACAAATCTGGAATTACCAATTCAATTGCTGGTAGTGCAAGAGTTGATGAGCTTGGTAATGGAACTGTTCTAATTTATAATGGAGCAAAGGGATTATATAAAAATAAATTAAATACTGGAAGATTAAGCATTTGGATTGATGATAAGCTTCTAGGGCATATTGATCCAGATGAGTATTTGATAGTCCCTCTTTCAAAAGGGAAGCATCATGTTAAACTTTTACATGTTGATGTTTTTAATATAAAAAGTGAGCATGATATTGTAATTAACGATGTAACCAAAATTGTACAGGTAAAACCCACTGCTTTTTCAAACAAACTGTTAATTACAAATAGTTTGCCCTAGAAATTTGAAAGGTTTAGGAACGCCAAAGAGAAATAAATAAAATATAACACTGCCCTCCCAGCCCTAAGGGAGACGACAAGCAGATTTACAATTTTAAATTAAAAAGTAGAATTGTAATTAGTAAACTAATTAGTTAACTTTGTGTTTTGGTAAGAAAAATTATTGCGTATAAAAGTTATTTTATTACGTTTTATAAATCCCAAGAAGAGAAGGTTCAAGAAAAAATGGAATTTGTTTTGGATATGATTCGGTTTGAACGACGAGTCCCCAAGAAATTTTTCAAAGCACTTGAAAACACAGATGGAATTTATGAGGTAAGAGTGATAACGACATTTAAAAGTATTCGCATTTTAGGTTTTTTTGATAAGGGGAATTTGGTCGTACTTTTAAATTGTTTTGTAAAAAAATCACAGAAAACACCTCCAAAGGAAATCCGACTTGCTGAAAAGTTAAAAAAAGAATATCAGAGCGAAAAAAACAACACATAATGAAACAGACAACAAATTTTGAAACACTACTTATTGAAAAATACGGAGATAAGGGAACCCCAAAACGCGATTTATTTGATGCCGATTCTCTTGCTTTTCGATTGGGTGTGATGTTAAAAGAAGCTCGAAAAGAAGCAAACTTGACTCAAGAAGAACTTGCCCAAAAAACAGGCACGAAAAAAAGTTATATTTCTAGAATTGAAAGAGGACTTAGCGACATTCAGGTTTCTACCTACCACAAGCTTATCGAAACTGGGATTGGAAAACAGCTACATATTTCTATAGATTAAACCTACCCCAACAACTCCTCCAAATACTCGCGGTTATTGGAAAGGCGCGGTACTTTATGCTGTCCACCAATTTTACCTTTTTGCTTCAGCCATTTGTAAAAGGTTTTGGGAGCTGCCACATGGAGTTTCAGCGGCATCAGTGTCATGTTTTTATAGCGTTTGGCCTCGTAGTCGGAGTTAATGCTTTGCAAGGCTTCGTCTAAGTCTGTAGCAAAGGCTTCGGGGTTTTGCGGCGGTTTTTTAAACTCTACAAGCCATTCGTGCCCGCCTTTTTCGGAGCCTTCCATAAAAATGGGTGCAGCGGTATAGTCCACCACTTGGACCTTGTGTTTTTGGCAAACTGTTTCTAGTGCGTTGTCGGCATTTTCAATGACCAATTCCTCCCCAAATACATTGATAAAATGTTTGGTTCTACCTGTAATTTTAAAGCGATAAGGTAAAACAGAAGTAAAGCGTATCGTATCACCAATGTGGTAGCGCCAAAGCCCGGCGTTGGTGGAAATAATTACGGCGTATTGCACGCCAACTTCAACCTCAGAAAGGGGTATTACACGCTCGTTTTTTGTGCCGTAGGTTTTCATGGGGATAAACTCATAAAAAATCCCGTAGTCCAGCATAAGTAAAAGTTCGTCAGAATGCAGTTGATCTTGCACGCCAAAAAAACCTTCTGAAGCATTGTAGAGTTCCACATAATGAATGCTATCGCTAGGCAATAAAGTTTTGTATTGTTGTTTGTAAGGCAAAAAATTTACGCCACCGTGAAAATAGACTTCCATATTGGGCCAGACGTCCAGGATGGTTTCCCGTCCAGTTTCTGCCAATACCTTTTGTAGCAATACCAACATCCACGAAGGAACACCCGCCATACTCCGAATATCTTCTTTGAGGGTTTCTTTTACAATCGCCTCCATTTTGGACTCCCATTCTGCCATCAACGACACTTTTTGACTGGGTGCACTTACCAGCTCTGCCCACAGCGGTAGGTTGTCAATCATAATCGCCGACAAGTCGCCAAAATAGGTGTTGTTTTCTTCGTAAAGGGCTTTGCTTCCACCCAAGCGTAGTGCCTTTCCTTGAAACAACGTTGAGTTTTCATTGTTGGCAAAATACAGGCTTAGCATGTCTTTGCCGCCCTTAAAATGGCAGTCTTCTAAAGATTCGTTTGAAATGGGAATGAATTTGCTTTTCGCATTGGTTGTTCCACTCGATTTGGCGTACCAACGAATGGGCGTTGGCCAAAAAATATTTTGCTCACCTTTTCGGGAACGTTCAATTAGCGGTGCAATCTCTTCGTAGGTGCGTACAGGAATTCGATTTGCAAAATCCTCATAGTGTTGCACATCGGCAAAGCCGTATTGCTTACCAACTTCCGTGTTTTTGGCCGTTTGGAGTAATTTGGTGAGTTCTTCGCGCTGTACTTCGTTGGGGTATTTGATAAATAACTCAATATCATGCACCCGCTTTTTAAGCAGCCAAGAAGCAACTGTATGCAGTAGTGGTATTGCCATTTTGGGTATATTGCTGAACGAAAATACGAATTATGTTTCAAGGGGTACTGACCAAAATGAAAACCGAGTGGCAATCGCCCGTAAATTACTACCTTCTTTTCCAAGATTCTTTTATCCATGTGAATAGTATGTTGCAAAAAAAAGTGCAGATTTCACTCAAGGGATATGAGTGTTTGAGCTGTCATGCACATAAAGAAATTTTCCGCCAAGGATTTTGTAAATCGTGCTTTTTTGAAACCCCAAGCGCAGGGGAGTGGATCATGAAGCCTGAACTAAGTAAGGCGCATTTGGGTATAGAAGACCGTGATTTGGCTTTTGAACAAAAAGTGCAGTTGCAGCCACACATCGTATATTTTGCTGTTTCGAGTGGACTTAAAGTTGGCGTAACTCGAAAAACCCAAGTACCTACGCGTTGGATTGACCAAGGCGCACACCAAGCCTTACCCATCGTGGAGGTGCCAAATCGTTATTTGGCGGGGATTACCGAAGTGGCACTAAAAGCCTATTTCAATGATAAAACCAATTGGCGTGTGATGCTCCAAAACGAAGGCGAACAGTTGGATTTGGTAGCTGAACGCGCGGCTTGCTTGTCTAAACTTCCTGCCGAAGTACAGCCTTATATTGCTTCCGATGCATCTATTGAAGTTGCCTATCCAGTGCAGCGTTTTCCCGAAAAGGTAAAAAGTTTAACGCTTTCCAAATCACCAGAATACACAGGGATACTAAAAGGAATTAAAGGACAGTATTGGATTTTTAAAGACGATACCGTTTGGAATGTTCGTGGGCATGAAGGACACGTGGTGTCCATTGCAGTAGATTAACCGTCAAACGTTTTTTTGGAGTGCTCGACTAAGCCATTGATTTTTTCCAACTCTTTTTTAGTCAGGTGTCGCCATGTACCCACACCCACATCTAACGAAACGTTCATTATCCGTATGCGTTTTAGTGTTATGACGTTATAGCCCAAATATTCGCACATGCGTCTAATTTGGCGATTTAACCCTTGGGTAAGAATAATTTTAAATGTCTTTTTGTGGGTTTGTGTTATCTCGCAAGGGCGTGTAACGGTATCCAAAATGGGAACACCTTTGCTCATTTTTGCCACGAATTCTTTTGTAATGGGCTTGTCCACAGTAACCACATATTCTTTTTCGTGATGGTTTCGCGCACGCAGGATTTTATTGACGATATCGCCATCGTTGGTTAAAAAAATTAAACCTTCTGAAGGTTTATCTAACCTACCAATAGGGAAAATTCGGGTCGGATAATTAATGAAATCAATGATGTTGTTTTTCTCTAATCTCGTGTCGGAAGTACACACAATTCCAACAGGTTTATTAAAGGCAATATAAACGGGTATGTCGGCTTTTTTATTTACTGAAACGCCGTCCACGGCAATGCTGTCTTCTGGGGTAACTTTTAACCCCATAACCACAGGTTTTCCATTGACTGTTATTCTGCCTTCGTCTATGAGTTTGTCGGCGGCGCGCCGAGAGCAATAGCCCAATTCGCTGAGGTATTTATTGATACGAACTGCTGGTTTTTCAGCCATATTACAATTGGATTTCTTCGCCTACTTTTAATTTGAATTCACGTCGGATAATCCATACAAAAAGATATAAAAATGGGGTGTCAAATGCAGCGACTAAAATTTTAAAAATAACGCTCGAAACTACCAATCCCCAAAAAAGTTCCCACGGCAATAATCCAAATGAACAAAGAAGTAAAATGACAGTTGTGGAGTCGATGATTTGTGAGGCAAAAGTGGAGAAGTTGTTCCGTAGCCACAAGTGTTTTCCTTGAGTGAGATTTTTCCAAAAATGATAAATACGAATATCTACAAACTGTGCCGACAAATAGGCAATCATAGACGCCAATACGGCAAGCGGCGACATAGCAAATACCTTTTGAAAAGTAGCATCATCAACAGGGGAGGTTTCCATAGCAGGAACTTCGCCAGCAATGAGCAGAATTCCAATGGAAAAGAAGGATGCAAAAATTCCAGCAATCACAACTTGATTCGCAATCTTTTTACCAAAAATTTCAGAAATGATATCTGTGATTAAAAACGTAATAGGATAGGGTAAAATTCCAACCGATAATTCAAAAAGGCTAAAGCCAAACACTTCCCAATCAAAAGGGTACCAATAAAAAAACTTTTGAAAAATCAGGTTAGACACTACCAATGAAGTAATGAATAAGGCTGCTAAATACAAGTATAATTTACGTGCTGCTGGAGTTGCCTTTATCATTTAATATTGAGTGTAAACGGTAGGCGTGTTTGAATTTGATTTGCAGGATGTTTTAAAGCTTTAGCATTTTTTAACCAAAGTCCAAGCTCAGGCGGGAGTTGTTGTTTGATACTGCCAAAAGGCCCACGGAACAGCTCCTCTAACATACTTTCTAAATCATCATCAAATTTTGGATAGGTTGTGATTTTATAGTCCTCAATTTCAGCAAGTACAGCTGCACGTTCTAAGGCGGTTTCCATACCACCTAAGTGGTCAACAAGTCCGATTTCTTTTGCTTCCACACCTGACCAAACACGTCCTTGTGCAATTTCGTGAACTTTATCTTTAGTCATGTTTCTGCCTTCAGCAACACGGCTTAAGAATGTTTGATATACTTGGTTGATACCTACTTTAATTTCTTGTCGCGTAGCATTGCTTAGCGGCTCAAATGGGGAGTAAAGTATGGAGCGCTTATTGGTAGTAACTTGCTCGGCATTGATTCCCCATCGATTTGCCAAACGATTTACGTTGGGTAAAACACCCCAAACGCCAATAGAACCTGTAATGGTGGTGGGCTCAGCTACAATTTCGTCTGCGTTTGCGGCAATGTAATATCCGCCCGATGCCGCTACATTTCCCATAGAAACCACTACTTTTTTGGTTTTTTTCAGATGCTCAATTTCTTCCCAAATAAGTTCAGATGCAAGTGCGCTTCCGCCGGGAGAATTGACGCGTAACACCACCGCCTTTATGTTTTTTTTCTTTCCAATTTTCTTTAGGGTTTTGATGATTTTTTCTTGCCCAATAATTTCCGTACCCCCTTCACCATAAATAATTTCACCCTGTGCATATACCACTGCAATGCGGTTAGGGCCTTTGCCTTTTTTACCTTTAGAAACGCTCATATAATCTATGAAATTGACATATTCTACATCGTCTTCATTTAGGCGTTCCGAGATTTTTTCTTTGTAGGTTCGGCGCGTTACAGCTCCATCTGCTAATGCCGCACTTACAGCACGTTGCGCCGTAAGGCCAGCAACATTGTCAGCAAGTTGATTTAGTTTTTTTGCTGTCATACCACGACTTTCGGAAACATCTTCAAGTATTTCATCCCAAATATGATCTAAAAAAGACTGAATTTGTTCTCTGTTTTCATCGCTCATATTGTCATCCAAGAAAGGCTCGACAGCACTTTTGTACTTTCCATTTCGAATAACTTCCATGCTAACACCCGATTTTTCTTGCGCTGATTTATAATAAAGTACTTCAGCGCTTAGCCCGCGAAAATCAATGGCTCCCTCTGGGTGAACAAAAATAGAATCGGCTATTGAGGCCAGAAAATAATCCGATTGCCCGTAATAATCGCCATAGGCATAAATAAATTTTCCACTTTCTTTAAATTTTAACAACGCATCACGAACGGCAGAAATATTGGCAATTCCCCCTAAGGCGCTCATGTTTTGGATGCTAATTCCCGAAATACGTTCATCCTCCGCTGCCTGTGCAATTGCCGGAAGTATGGAATTAAGTCCATGAGCTTCAGCATCTAGTTCTAAGGCTTCTGAAAATGAAAACGATTGTGGTTCGCGGTCTTGAATAGGTACTTTCATATTCATGACTAGTACTGTATTATCTTCAATTTCCACATCATCGTTTTCTTCTTCCAATACGGCAATTGACCCCGCAATAAAAACAAATAGAAAAACAAAAAATAGCCCAAGCGCTATAAATGTGCCCAAGGCTGAACTAATTAGATTTTTAAAAAACTGCATAACGTTTTGAGTAAGATTCAAATATACAGGTTTCCCAATTCTTTTTCCCATTTTTGCGTTATGGCAATAGCGTATATTTCAATAGGAAGTAATTTGGGAAACCGACTTGCGTATTTGCAACAAGGTATTGATGCCTGTTCGAAACGTATTGGCACTGTCCATGCTATTTCTACTGTTATTGAAACTCCTGCCGTGGGCTTTGATGGAAACCCATTTTTTAATGCCTGTTTCACCATAGCAACAACATTGGATGCCCCAAAACTCATGCAAGAACTTTTGGCTATCGAAACTCATCACGGCCGAACACGAAGCAAAGCTGTGGGCTATCAAAATCGAACTTTGGATTTGGATTTGCTTTTTTATGATGATTTGATCATGAGTGTTGCAGCATTGACCTTGCCTCATCCGTCTATGGAGAAGCGCCGATTTGTATTGCAACCACTTGCTGAAATTGCACCAAATAAAGTACATCCCATTTTTAAAAAAACAACCACATTATTATTGGCTGAATGTAGCGATAACTCAGTGCTTGGTATTACTGCACAAAAGCTTGTTCATCCGTTGTATGCGAATATCAAGCAACACGATTTTGTGTGTATTGAAGGAATTATTGGCAGCGGAAAAACAACACTTGCCAAAACTTTAGCAGCAAGATTAGACTATAAAACCCTTCAAGAGCGATTTGCCGATAATCCGTTTTTGCCAAAATTCTACCGAAAGCCAAAACGTTTCGCTTTTCCGTTGGAATTATCGTTTTTGGCAGATAGGTTTAAACAGATAAATGAAGAAGCCGAACAGTTAGATTTGTTTCAATCGGGTGTGGTTTCAGATTATCACATGAGCAAGTCTTTGGTTTTTGCACAAAACACGCTCAGCGATGACGAATATCCGCTTTTTAAGCAATTATTTGAATTGATGTCGCGCAGTGCCAATCAACCAAGTTTGTGTATTTATTTGCGTCAAACACCCGCACGTGCTAAGGCAAATATCAAAAAACGTGGGCGTAGTTATGAGCAGCAAATCGAAATAGAGTACCTAGAAAAATTAGCTGCCGGCTATGACCAACATGTACCTTTTTTGAAAACACAAATGCTTGTAGCAGAAGTAGATGTTTCCGATTTGGATTTTGTATTACATCCCGATGACCTGGACGAGTTATTGCGTCGGGTTAATGCGCAGCTGGACGCAAATACATAAAAAAGTGCCACAATACCACGCCGGCAGAAGTGGCTACATTTAATGAATGTTTTGTTCCCAATTGTGGGATTTCTACTGCGGTATCGCACACATCAATAACTTCTTGTGAAACCCCTTGAACTTCATTGCCCAACACCAACACAGCAGTTTGGTTTGGATTGGGCTTGACTTCATTCAAAAAATCAGCCCCTTGGGCTTGCTCCACGGCAAAGCAATGCGCACCGGATTGTTGCATTTCAGCAACGGCATTTTTCGCCGAAGTTTCATAACGCCAATTCACACTCTCTGTTGCGCCCAACGCTGTTTTGTGAATGTCTTTGTGTGGCGGTGTTGGTGTAATACCACAAAGCACAATCTCTGAAATTCGAAATGCGTCTGCGGTGCGAAAAATGGCGCCAACATTATTTCTACTGCGAATATTATCCAAAACCAAAATGATATTTGTTTTTGGTGCAGCTTTAAAACCAGCTACATCCAATCGATTCAGTTCCTCCATGGTCCATTTTCGCATATTGCAAATGTACGGATTGTGTTTGGCTAAAATTGGTAAATTAGCACGAACTAAACCCACGATTTGTCCGCAAAGAAAACAGCCAAAGAAACACCCTTGATGAAGCAATACAATCAAATCAAGGTGAAATACCCTGATGCGATATTGCTATTTCGGGTAGGGGATTTTTACGAGACTTTTGGGCAAGATGCAGTGAAAGCAGCACGTATTTTAGGGATTTTGCTTACCAAGCGTGGGGCTGGAAGCACTAGCGAAACAGAATTGGCAGGGTTTCCACATCACTCGTTGCACACCTATTTGCCAAAATTAGTACGCGCCGGTCAACGGGTTGCTATTTGCGACCAATTGGAAGACCCTAAACTCACAAAAAAAATTGTAAAACGAGGTGTAACTGAATTGGTTACTCCCGGGGTTACTATGACTGATGGCGTTTTAGACGAAAAAAGCAATAATTTTTTAGGCGCACTATATGTGCAACAAAATGCCTTAGGCTTTGCATATTTAGATATTTCGACTGGAGAGTTTCAATGGGCAGCGGGCAACACGGCTGAAATTGCTGCTCTTTTGCAACAGTTAGAAGTAAAAGAGTTGCTGATTGCTAAGCCTCAACGCAAAGCCATTGCAGCGATTTTAGGCGATAATCTCCCCTATTTTTTGTTAGAAGATTGGGTGTTTCAAGCCGAATATGCCTCGGACAAACTCATGCAACATTTTGGTGTAAAAACACTTAAAGGATTTGGCTTTGACGGTGCCGATATTGGAATGATTGCTGCTGGAGTAGTATTGCATTATCTTTCAGAAACGGAACACGCCAAATTGGGTCATTTGGCACAATTAAAACGGCACAATCCCCAACAACAAGTTTGGATGGATCGCTTTACGGTTCGAAATTTAGAACTTATTTCCCCCAATGCTCCAGAAGCGATTACGTTATTGGATGTTATCGATCATACCGCTACAGCTATGGGCGGAAGACTGCTCCGAAGGTGGATTACCGCACCGCAAACCAATGTTGAGCGTATTAATCAACGCTTGGATAGTGTCAGTTATTTTACTGAAAACACCATACAACATGAGCAAGTCATTACTTGTCTAAAGCAGATGAATGACATTGAGCGTTTGGTGGCTAAAATTGCTACAGGACGTATCAATCCCAAAGAAGTAAATGCATTAAAGATTACCCTTGCGCAAACAACCAAACTCACCACATTACTCGCTGAGGCCTCTGCTGTTGCCCCACTTTTAGCACGAATAGAAAATAGCACAGAATTGCAAGGACATATCAAAGGATGGTTAGATGCAGAAGCGCCAACACAACTGGGCAAAGGCACAACCATTGCAGCAGGTGTTTCGGGAGAGCTTGATGAGTTACGTGCATTGGCGCAAGGCGGCCGGGACACCTTAGATGCCATGTTGGAGCGCGAAACAGAACGCACGGGGATACCATCGTTGAAAATTGCCTTTAACAATGTTTTTGGCTATTACATTGAGGTGCGAAATCTACACAAAGACAAGGTTCCAGAAGAATGGGTGCGCAAGCAAACCTTAGTTAATGCAGAGCGCTATATTACGGACGAACTGAAATCGTATGAAACCAAAATTTTAGGTGCTGAGGAACGCATTGCAGTTTTGGAACTTCAGTTGTTTAATGAATTGATTCAATATCTCGTTCCTCATATTCAATCGTTGCAAACTACAACGCGTTGTGTGGCACAATTGGATGTGCTTAGTGGATTTGCTTTGTTGGCAACAAGACAAAATTATTGTCGCCCCGAGTTTGTGTCTAACGCTTCACTTGAGATTGTTCAAGGCAGACATCCCGTAATTGAGCAGCAACTCCCTCATGAAAGCCCATACATTCCAAATGATGTGTATTTGGATAATGACGAGCAACAAATCATCATGATTACAGGGCCGAATATGTCGGGAAAATCTGCCATTTTACGTCAAACAGCGCTTATTGTTTTGTTGGCGCAAATGGGTAGTTATGTGCCTGCAGCAGAAGTGCGGTTGGGCATTGTAGATAAGCTTTTTACTCGAGTAGGCGCAAGCGATAATATTTCTAAAGGCGAGTCAACCTTTATGGTAGAAATGCACGAAACGGCAGCGATAATGAATAATATTTCGTCGCGTAGCTTGATATTATTGGATGAAATTGGACGTGGTACGAGTACTTATGACGGTATTTCAATCGCATGGGCTTTGGCGGAGTATGTGCATGAGCATCCCACAAAACCGAAAACCTTATTTGCCACGCATTATCATGAATTGAATGAGATGTCATCACAATTCGACCGTATTAAAAACTACAACGTTTCGGTGCAAGAAACAGCAGACGATGTTTTGTTTTTACGGAAGTTGGTTCCTGGAGGAAGTGCGCATAGCTTTGGAATTCATGTGGCAAAAATGGCGGGCATGCCCAAATGGATTTTGGAACGTTCCAAACAGATGCTGCAGCAACTGGAAGCCACACGACACGCTACCGAGACTGGTGAACAACCAATGCAGCTGAGCATGTTTCAATTGGACGATCCGTTGCTAGAAGATGTACGGAAGCAAATTTTGGCGCTTAACATCGATGAGCTCACGCCTGTAGAGGCACTTATGCAGCTCAATGCATTAAAACGAAAACTTGAAAAATAGTTTTCTAAGAAAAGGGAGATTTTCTTACATTTGCCTTCCAATTGCGAAATTAGCTCAGGGGTATAGCATCGTATGCCAAAGGCGTATGAGGGTCACTCAGGGCTTGTAATAAAATGCGAAAGTAGCTCAGGGGTAGAGCATCACCTTGCCAAGGTGAGGGTCGCGGGTTCAAATCCCGTCTTTCGCTCAAGTTAATTGAAAGTGTTATTTATAAAGCCAATTTTATTTATAACAAAACAAAGCGACAAGTCGCGCCTGCCTGCCGCCCGCTGTGCGGAACGGACAGTACAGGCAGGGGTTCAAATCCCGTCTTTCGCTCTTTTTTAGTCCAAGCTGAAGTGGTGGAATTGGTAGACACGTTGGACTTAAAATCCAATGAGCAGTAATGTTCGTGCGGGTTCAAGTCCCGCCTTCAGTACACAACGGGATAAATCTTCTTTTTTAGATTTATCCCTTTTTTTATTTTTTTGATTTACTCTGTTAAAACGGGCTATTTTGTGCAAAATGGGGTTAATATCAGCGGTTCGAACTTTTTTATTTT